>TARA_R110000851_G_scaffold4900_3_pt1 | contig 246011 bp, 198 predicted proteins | sample TARA_R110000851 | Tara Oceans TARA_R110000851 (sample SAMEA4397627) | marine metagenome | biome: Polar Biome; feature: [DCM] deep chlorophyll maximum layer (ENVO:01000326); material: water (ENVO:00002006), including particulate matter (ENVO:01000060) such as... | depth 17 m
GGCACTCATGCGGTTGCCCTGACCTCGTAGCACTCGCGTTTTGAAAATTATAAAAGGTGATCGAAACTCAAATAGAAGGGGGTTATGTTGTTACTTCAAAAAATGGCTATGTATTGTTTTATTAAGGGGGGGTGGGCTAGTGCGTCAGCCTCAGCCTTACTCTGGCTTTCAAAATCGTCGCAACCTACTATGATCACAATGCATATCAGAACCAGAAAAGTTCTGGGCAACATATTATTAGATGGACGGTTTATCATCTGAAATACCACCTTTTATGGGGCATTGAGGGTTTCTGATTTCTCGACCCTTAATTGCCATATCGCTTCTCCCGGATATAGACCATAAACCAGTTTTCGTGTTCCGCCGGTTGGATTTTGATTGGTGTCACCTTCGTTATATATGGGAAAAGTTCTTAAAAGCTTTTGTTCTTCCATCTTGAAGGTATCGTGTCCCATATATCCTTTAAAATTCTCATCCCTTTCTAGTATTTCAGGGAAATTGATCATTGACAGGCTTTTGTCTTTATTTGAGGCAAATCCCAATACTGTTCCATAACTTCCGGAACCCGACGAAATTGTGATGATGTAGATTTCATCAAAACCGTTACCGTCAAGGTCGGCTACAAATACTTCTGAAATAGGATCCCTGTCTTGGTATATTGCCGGATAATTGTGCTCAAAGTCCTTGGTACTGATTTCGATAGTGCTAAGGCTCTGACCGGCCGGGTGGGTTTCCGATATGATGATCGCTTTACCCGTCTTTGTCTTATACGTTTTGGGGGCATCGGATGAGTCAGACTTGTTATCGGAGCAGGATATCAAACCGATTGTTGAAACAAACATTGCGATAACAAATAATATGCTTAGAGACAGATCTTCCTTTTTTCGTCCCGTGATGCTCATTTTATTCCCCGCTCTGCATTGAAATAATCTACTTAAGAATATAGGAAGAAAAAAGCCTTTTGCCAAAAAACTGTTGATTTGAGGCTCTGTTCCATTTCAGTGTTGGCTTTACGTAATTGCTTCATAAGACGAGCTTTATTTTTGTAAGATTCTTTGTTTTCCATGGATATAAACCATTAGAACTTCTCCCTCAACTAGGGAGAAGTTCAGCCATGAATTCAGCAATTTTTAGCTCTGGAATTTATTTTCTTAGTTAAAAAAGCTGAATAAAAAATAACTCATGGCGGATTTCGAACCTGTTTTCATTCGAGCCCTTCAGGACAAACCACAAAAACTAGCGTTTATGATCGATCCAGTTTCAAAGTCTTGATTACGTTACAATATCAAGTTGCACTATGACAAATAATTGTGCGTTTATATTAAAGTTTGATCTTGTAGTGGTTCAGTAGTTTTGACCAGGCATTTGTAGGTAATTGGGATACTAGAAGTTATCTGAAAACCAAACTTTGTCCGATCTTTGTAACACGGAAATGTCCATAAATGCGTTACATGCCTTGCTTGAAAATGGATAAATTCAGCTTTGAACTTGAGGCCGTTGAAGAAAATAGCGTGAGCTGGCCATGGATGGCCCGCTAGCTTTCGCGGTACAGGATGTACCATCGGAAGCGTTAGCATTTTCGAATAAGGCTGAGGCCGAAGTCAAGTGCGGTCAAAAGCTAGATCAATCCCCATGGCGACCTTTTCGCTTTTCAGAAAATGTTGCGGGGCGGCTGGGAGTTCCAAGAGGGAACAGCCGTTGGTTTCCTCTTGGTCTGGTGTGGGCGAAGCGCCACGACGTTAGTGGCCGCAGGCCATATCTTAAACACACTTTTGTCCAGAAACGAGCTAGTCGTGATCTGCCTTTATCACTACGAGCAAACATTGATCTTGTTGAATTGACTTTGTCTGCCAAACATATCGATGAAAGGCTTATGCTTATTGTCTCTGAACAGAAAGCATTAATCATCGCAAGTGGTGCTGATCTATTTAAGCTACTATTGATTAAAACCACAGCCGGACTTAAACCACAGCAGGCTATAATTGTTAGTTTAAATGTTAGTATTATTTTTACTCAGTAGCGTTAGCTGTTCACTCTTTTTAGCAGGAACACCGTCATGGCATTTAATGATTTATTTAGGCTCAGTTCTCATGCGGTGATCACCAATGATGATGGGCAAGTTCTATTATTAAAAGCCAATTACGGCGATAAGCATTGGGGCTTACCGGGCGGTGGACTTGACCCTAATGAAACCATCCATCAAGCATTACAGCGGGAATGCCAAGAAGAATTGGGTTGTTCAGTTACGGTCAATTATCTGTCTGGGGTCTATTTTCACAGTGCGTATCAATCACAAGCATTTATTTTTCGCTGCGAGCTACCACAAGGATCGAAAATACACTTAAGTGATGAACACAGTGAGTACGCTTACGTTGCTGTTACTGAATTATCGACGATTCAGCAACAGCGAGTAAACCAATGTTTAGCGTTCAGTGGTGTGGTTTGCAGTGCGGCTTTCTAACGCGGCTTTATGCCATGTTGTTAGCATTTGCATAATATCAACAGAGTCGCTGAGCTGTACCAAAGGTCTAGGTACTGTGTATTGTTTAGTTTCTAATGCGTTAAGCACAGCTTCTACTTGATAGTAAAAGCCATTGCCTTTGGCTTCAACGTTTACTAGTTCAGCTTGTTGCTCATATAACCTAACGGTAAAGTGATTGTCTTGAGATTCTGGTAACCAAGGGTTTGAGGTGAACTCAATACTTCCTAAGCTGCCCAAGATAGTAAAGCCTGCGTGCAGACCATAGTCTTCAGCGGTGTGAAGATGACATTGCACCCCATTGCTGTAACTGACGATGGCAGTCGATTCGCAAATATTACCGTCTTGACCACGTCTTCCAGTCGCTTCAATGTGGTATTGCTGGCTCTGCTCTGTGCCAAATTGCTGTTGCATCACTAACTGCATTAATGATGCTGGGTAACAACCTAGGTTAAACAATGCACCAAGGCTAGCGGGGTTAACAAACTGGCTAATGGCAGCGCAATATTGGCCGCGGATACTTTTTACTTCACCTATCACACCAGTGGCTAATGTTTTGCTTAGCTGTTGCATAAATGGATGAGCTAAGTACATTAAGCCTTCAAGGAAAAACACTTTGCTTTGTTTTACAGCATCCAGACTTTTTGCAGTTTTTGTCATGTCTACGGACAATGATTTTTCACATAAAATCGCTTTGCCAGCATTAGCCGCTTTTACCACGTATTCATGATGTAAGTGATTTGGCAGGGCAATGTATATAACATCGACTTCAGGGTTGTTGATTAACGCATCAAAATCAGTGAATTGATGTGGAATTTGATACTGGGTCGCAAACTCTGCCAATGTTGTGGTGTTGCGTCCTGCCACGCCATAAATTGTACTTTGACCTTGTGCTTTAATCGCATCGGCCATTACCCCAGAGATAAAACTGGTGCCTAATATTGCCCACTTAATCGATTCAAACATTAATTATCCCTCAGTCGTTAATAGTTGATAGTCAAATGCTTGCTTTAAATCGGTTAACGCCGATTTGATAAATGCCTGAGTATGTTCAGCTGCAAAGTGGGCATCAAACGCTGCTTGGTCATCATAACGTTCCCAAAACACAAATTGCTTAGGGTTGGTTTTATTTTGCAGAGCCATTGCAAGTGAGCAGCCTGGTTCGTTGTTCATATCTGCACAAAATTGACGGACAGCTGCGATTCCTTGTGCCAATGGCACTTGGTCTTTAATGTGAATTTCGGCGGTGATAAACACGCCTTGTTGATCCAGTTTGTTATCCATATCGACCCCTTAATAATAATGGGGCATCGTAAACCAGTTCTGCGTAAGGCAAAATGGCTTGATGGTGTTTACAGAAAACACTATAGGTTTATAATTAAGGCTGGTTTAATGAAGTATTAAGGACATTCGGTGGATAAATTAACCGCAATGCAGGTGTTTAGTCATGTGGCTGAGCAGGGCAACTATGGCACAGCTGCGCATAAATTTAATATCAGCCGGACTATGGTCAGTAAACACATTAATCAGTTAGAGGCCTACCTTGGGGTTAAGCTGATTAACCGTACTACTCGTCAACAAGAATTAACGGAATCGGGCCACGTTTATTACCAAGAATGCCAGACAATCTTGATGGCTATTGAGCAAGCTGAAAATACGCTGCAGTCGATGAATTCGACGCCCAAAGGCACCATTAGAATTAATGCGCCAGTTAGTTTTGGCAATATTGTGCTGGCACCGATAGTGAATCAATTTTTGCTGCAATATCCGCAAATTGATGTGGAGCTACGGCTTGATAATAATCTAATCGATCCCATGGTAGATCATGCTGATGTGGTGGTAAGGATTGGCACTCTTGATGACTCCGCGCTAATTGGCAGGCATATTATGAATTATGAAATGGTATTTTGTGCTTCACCTCACTACTTAGCTCAACACCCGCCAATAGTGTCAATTGACGATTTACATCATCATGATTGTTTAGGCTTTAGCTATTCAAAAAGTGCTTCATTAGCGGGTGCCCATAGTCAGTTGTTTGGTAAACGCAGCTTTAGATTGTTGTCCAATAGTGGCTTGGTATTAATCCAAGCCGCGATAGATGGATTGGGTATTATTTTACAGCCACAGATAGTGGTGAAAGAGGCAATTCAAGCTGGATTGTTGACAAATGTCAGCGTATTAATACCTCCAGATGCGATGCCAATACACTTATTATATAAAGACAAAAATCTACCGTTAAAAACCCGGACCTTAATTGAATTTATTATTCACCAACTCGAATGATGAGATTTGTGCATTATGGACATCGCGCATTATGACTCGGCAATCATGCCTTTTAAGACGATATTGTCATAAGTGACAAAACCTAAAATTTCACCCGCTTCAATCACAGGTGCTTTGTTAATATTAAAGCGTTCAAATAGCCGTGCGGTATAGCGAACATCCATGTCAGCAGACAATGACAGCACTGGCTTTATCATAATTTCGTAAATATTGGTGCGTGCAGGAGACTTGTCTTTGGCTAACACTTTTCGGGCAATATCGCTCATCAGTACCATGCCATATTCGTCATGTTCATTGCGTTTATTCACCACTAAAATATTGACCTTTTTACTGATGGCCACTTGTATTGCTTCTGCTACTGTGTGTATTCCGTCAATCATAGCGTAATGGTTATTCATCACATCGCGATTGCGAATAGGGAGTTTGTTGCTCATATTTGATCCTCAATATCTTTACTCAATTTTTCAACTTGATGGGCAACACCAACCGCATCTTCAACATCAATTTGAATCGCAATTCCTTTGCCCGAATTGGTGTCAAATTCGCCGACTTGAGCAATCGTTTCTAAAATATGGCGGCTCATGTGTTCTTCTACCAGCCATAAAATAACATCACGTTGGACATCGAGTGTTAAGCCCATAAAGGTTTTCTTCTTTTCTAGACCTTCGCCGCGGGCATGATTAATGACAGTTGCACCTGTGGCTCCGGCAATACGCGCTGCATCGAGCACTTTGTCGGTGCAGTCGTCGTCGACAAAGGCAACAATTAATTTAAAGCGCATAGGTTACTCCTTAGTGGCTTTTCGTTTTGATAAATAATCAACCACTTGGGCGTAACCCATAACAGTGATCATTGGAAATAAGCTGGCAAAGGCAATTAAACCAAAACCATCAATTAATGGATTACGACCTTCGACATTGGTGGCGAGTCCAAGCCCTAACGCGGCCACAAGTGGTACCGTGACGGTAGAGGTGGTTACGCCTCCTGAGTCATAGGCCAATGGCACAATCATTTTAGGGGCGTAAAAGGTTTGGATCACCACCACCACGTAACCGGCCATAATGTAATAGTGGATGGGATCGCCTACCACAATACGAAAACAGCCTAAAGTAATACCGATAGACACCCCAAATGCCACCGACATTCGTAAGCCTTGAATTCCTATGGTGCCACCAGAGACTTGGTTGGCTTTGATTGCCACCGCAATTAATGACGGTTCTGCAATAGTGGTGCTAAAACCAATAGCTGCGGCAAAGACATATACCCAAAAATAGTCTTGCCATATAAACGGTGCATTGCCGCCATCGGGATGCAAAAATTCGCTGGTGGTTAATTGATTTGCCATGCTTTCCCCAATAGGGAATAAAGCAAGTTGTAAACCAACTAAGAAAAAAGTAAGTCCAATAATGACATACACAAACCCGAGTAATACTTTACGCCATTGGCTAATAGGGCGTTTAAGCACGCCAAGTTGAAAGCCAAATAAAATCACCGCAATAGGGATGACATCACGGGCGGTCAGTAATAGGGTGGTCATCAATTCATTCAGCAAAAGAACTCCTTGTTCTATTAGCTATATCGATCACTGCAAAAACACCATGCCGTACAGCAACACAAAAATCATTGGACTCAGGCTTGCAAAAGCAATTAACCCAAAACCATCGATCATTGGGTTGCGACCCTTAATGACACTGGCTAGGCCAACCCCTAGGGCTGTCACTAAAGGCACTGTAATGGTCGATGTGGTGACGCCGCCAGAATCATAAGCTATGCCGATAATGTTGGCGGGCGCAAAGCTGGTGAGGATCATCACCAACACGTAACCACCAATAATAAGATAATGAATTGGCCATCCCTTAAGGATGCGGATCACGCCAAGCAGAATGGCCAAACCAACCGAAATGGCGACGGTTAATCGTAATCCCATGGCATAAGAGCTCATGGCTTGTTCATTTGACTCTATCGCGCCAGCGTTAGCGGCAACCTGTGCGGCTTCGTTTGCCACTGCCGTGAGGGCTGGCTCGGCTAATGTGGTGCCAAAACCTAAGGAGAAAGAGAATATGACTAACCAAAATACACTGCCTTTTCGCGCTAACGCTTGAGCTAGAGATTCGCCAATAGGAAATAAACCCATTTCTAAACCAAAGACAAAAAAGGTCAGTCCCAACACAATAAACACCACACCAACAAGAATAGAGCCCAGTTCTGCTGGCGCTTGATGCAGTACAAATATCTCAAAAAAACTGACGACTAAAATAATGGGAATAAGATCTTTAAAACTGCTGAGCATAGCATGGAGCAATTTTGCGATGGCTGACATCTTGTCTCCTGTATTGACCCTCGCTGGGATAAAAGATAAATGAGTCATATATTCAGTTTGCCTAATGATAGATATTTCACAACGTATTGTTTACAATAATGTTCATTAAGTTGATGTGGGTCATAAAATTGATTCAGACTGGCTTGAAAATTGTTAAAATAGACTGAGACCAATGCGCTGCTTAGCGGTAAATGGTTAGAGAGAAAGACTTAGGGATAAAAAATAAAAAGGATTTAGATGACGATGAAGACAATTTTACGCTTATCAATTGCAGCGGCTTTTATGACCCATGTTGCCTACGCTGTACCAACCGATATCGATGGTTTTTCACAAGCTTATCAACAGTACAATCTGTCTGTTAACAGCAATAACAACCAAGATACGCTGAAATATGCACAACAAACCTATGCATTAGGCCAAGTTAAATTTGGCAAGGACAGCCTTGACAGTGGCAAGTTAGCCATTAATTGGGCCAATGCCCTAGTGAATGAGTCAAAGAGAAATCATAACGGTCGTATTATTGAAGATGCCGCGACGCTCCAAGCACAAAAGTTATTTGAGTCAGCGTTGAGGGTGTATCGCAATAATGTTGCTGATAATGATATCGCTCTGATTGATCCGTTAGTGGGGTTAGCTCAAACGACTGCAAATGACAAATATGCTAAAGATCTTTTATTTGAAGCTATCAGCGCCGCTGAAAAAGCGGATAATTTATTAACGGTTGCTGAAGTTAAACTCATTGCGTTCCATCGCTTATCGGGTACCGAGTATTATACGCGTACCGTGAGAAGTTTTGTCATGGATGCAAATGATATCTATATCAATAAACTACCTGAAAATGCGATTAAACGCGTCAATTCAACCTATCTAGTTGGGGCACTTTATGCGGCAATGAACCGCCCAAATGATGCAACGCCGCTTTTACTTGAAGTGATTAAACAATATCAAGCATTGCCTTATAGTCATCCATATGAACTTCATGCCCATGCATTGTTAGTGACACTTTACGAACAACAAGGCAAAAGCAATAAAGCCACTGAGCATTGTGTTGCCATTGGTAAAATGACCCCATGGGATGACCAACAAGAACAAACGCCGTTATTTAGAAAACCACCTAATTACCCTCGGTCATATGCTAAAAGAGGTAAAGATGGTTGGGTGCAAGTTGAGTTTACGGTTGATGAACATGGCTTTGTTAAATCGCCTGAAATTATTGACTCCAAAGGCGGGTACCAGTTTGAAAGAGAATCGATAGAAGCATTAACGCAATGGCGTTATGCGCCTAAGTTTGTTGATGGCAAACCTACATCCGCAAAGTCGAAGGTACAGCTTGAGTTTACCCTAGGTTAATCATTTATCAGTTTGTATTGGTTAACCTAACCAATACAAACTGAGCATGCCTATAAACACAATAACTAAGGTCGTCTCAATCAGTAACTGGCTTTGTTGTAGCTGTTTCTTACCCTGTTTTAAAATAGTCACCAACTGGTTTTGTTTATAGATCCGGCATGATACTAATTCTGTTTGTGGATCGACAACTAATTGAAAACGGCATTTCTTACCATTATTCAGCAAGACATCATGCATGCTTTGCAAACCAAAGTTGAACTTGCGTGACACCATCTTGCCATTAATAAATACCCGTTCTAGCCCGCACCAATTACTCGCTTGTAACTCAATATTGTCTTGATTGAGATGGTAAGTAAACTTAGTCATAATGCCGTCCTTATCGCATGATAGTTGCGAGCCCTGTGTGTAATCTAAGCAGAGCAATGTGACATTTTCCAGTATAGAAATATGAACAATTTACTAAATCAAGCTATCTAGTTGGCAAGCTTAATAATTTTTATTTTTTTAGGATTTGTTGCAAAAAAGGTTTTTGTCTACATTTCAACATTAGGTGTTTATGATAAATGACGCAGAGTATGGCAGAGTATACGGGCTAATATTTGGGCTAAAATGGCTAAAACTTGGGTGGAAATGGCTAAAAACACGGCCACATATACAGCCAAAAGTGTGACGTTAGCAGCCAGCGTATTTTTAGGTTAGATAAGGTTTAGCAGATAAAATCGTGATCACTTACCTAAGGCAATAGGCATTCAATAGATCTTTCCAAGTAATAATGCCCACGATGGTGTTGTTGTCTAATACGGGTAAACAACCGATATCGTGGTCTAAAATCAGTTTGCTGGCTTGGTGGATGTCGCAATGGGGGGCAATGGTGAATGGATTGTGGGTCATGACTTGATGAACCCTTTTTTGCAGGGTTTCTGTGTCTCGAATTAACTCGGCTGCGGTCCCTATATTGGGACTGAGTGCACGTAAAAAGTCTCGATAAGACAATATGCCACTCAGTTGCTTATTATCAACCACCAGTAAGTGATGGAAGCTAACATTATCAAAAATTTCTTTGGCAAGTGTCAGTCTGTCATCCATATCTATGGTAACCACTCGAGTGGTCATGATGTCCGCGATGCAGATATGTTTGGCCGCATTATTCGTTAATGTCTCTGTCGACATTTCGGTAGACGTTGTCATAAGCGATCCTCCACGTATTTATTCTTTTATATCAGACAAATATAAATTTAACAATCATTTAACGCCTAATGACAACCACTTATTCAGGTTCGCAGCTTGTATTTGGTCAAGATGCAATTTTGTTTTCGGGTAAATGCCCCGCTAAGTATTTTTGATATTTAATCGGCTTTAATTGATGAATATCGACTAAGACTAAACCATCGATACAGTCACCAAATTCAGCATCAATACCAAAGTCGAGAAATTGCACGCCGTGGTTGTTACATAGCTCGCCATATTGCTTAAATAACGTCGGTACTGATACACCCATATTCGATAGCGTCCGTTTGAGTATTTTAAAATTCTCAGTATAGTCATCGCCATTAAATAGCTGGTGTAATTGATGCTGACGTTCGGTGGTGAATTGATATGAATTAAATGAAGTCGCTAAAACGTGTTTAGTGGCGAAATGATGTTGGTAAAAAAATACCAGCATCTCTTTGGCCGGTACCGGCAAGCTATCGCTTAGCGATACGGGGCCAAAGAGGTAACGATACTGCGGGTTTTTAATTAAAAACGCACCAATACCTTGCCACAAATATTCTAAGCTACGGCGGCCCCAATATTTAGGCTGGACAAAACTGCGTCCAAGTTCGAGTCCTTGGTCAAAATAGGGTGCAAACGCATCGTGGTATTCAAATAGTGATTGGCTATACAGGGCATTTTTACCAATGGTTTCATGGAGTATTTTGGCACTGGCAAAACGGTATGCCCCGACAATCTCTAATTGGTCTTTATCCCATAACACTATGTGAAAATAGTGATTATCATACTTGTCGGTATCACGACGTTTACCGGTACCTTCGCCAACGGCTCTGAATGCGATTTCACGAAGCCGACCAATCTCACGCATAACTGCACTGCTTTGAGTATGCTTATACAAATAGATTTGTTTGTTGTCTTGGGTTTTGCCTAATAGTTCGCATTGTTGTAAAGCTTGTTGTAATTCACAGCGTTTTTCTGGATGGGCAATGGCATTTTGGGTGATAAATAATGGACTGCGATTTTTACCTATGCGGTATAAATGATTTTTAAGCAAATTCACTTTGGTTTTAAGCGGAAAATCTTGAGTGCTGACCACTTCTTTAGCGATCAGTTGGCCAATTCGCACCGGCATCACATGATCCATTTGTTTGAACATTTCTTTAATCAGTAATAGCGTTGCCAATGGCTTGTAAATCATTGAGGCGCCATAAAACGTAGCAGAGTTTTTTGCGTCAACGAACATCGGTAAAAGGGGGGCATTACAGGCGCGAGCCATTTTTAAAAAGCCGCTGTGCCAATGTAAGTCAGTAACCCCTGTTGGGCGTAAACGTGACACTTCACCCGATGGGAAAATCAATATCGCGCCTTCATTTTTAAGATGATGATGGATTTCATTTAAATGTTGTTTAGGTGTACCGCCAGTCATGTTACGTACTGGCAATAAAATGGAATGTAACGGTTTAATAGCCATTAACAGCTCGTTGGCGACCACCTTAATATCCGGACGAACTTGGCTAATTAATTTAATCAATGCTAATGCATCAAGTGACCCAATAGGGTGGTTAGCGTAAATCACCACTCGACCTTCAATCGGAATATTTTCAACTTCGTTATTGGGAACGCTGTAACTGAAATTTAAGCACGCTAAAATTTGCTCAACAAAATCGACACCGGATAAATGCGCGTGTTCGTTAGCTATGTCATTACACTGCTTTTCATGAAGCAAGTAACGTAACATGGCTTTAGTCGGCACGGCTAACCACGGCTTGTTATGCACATTTGGCAGGTTTTTTTCTACCACATTATCGACAGTAAATATCATATTTAAGCCTTATTTATGCAACGTGCTGTGTTTGGGGCGTGATGATTGATTTAGCCTCTGAACTGCAAAAATCAATCGTGTTTACTGCTGTAGCTTGTAACGTTTGTTGATCCCACTTGAGTAACTGCACATCACCGATTTCTGTTTCTGCAATGAGAGTACAATTTTCAACCCAATCACCATCATTAGCGTAAGTGATGATGCTGTCATTAATCGTATGTTGTGATAACTCTGGCTGGTGGATATGACCACAGATAACCATGTCGACCTGTTGTTTGGCGCAATAGCGTAATACCGCATCACGGTACTGATTAACGGCTTGCTGGGCTTTGTTGACGCGGAGTTTGATGTAGCTGGCTAATGACCAATAGGGATACCCTAGGCGACTTCTTACCCTATGTAATTGGCGATTAAGCCAAAGCAACACATCATATAAATGGTCACCTAGTTTGGCATAGGCTCTGCTGACACAGACTTGTGAGTCAAATTGATCGCCATGAAGCATTAAAAAGCGTTTGCCGCTAATCGACTCATGAATATGCTGTTTGGCGAGGGTAATGCCCCTAAAGTGACTGTTTGCATAAGCTTTAAAAGCCTCATCATGATTACCAGGGATATAGATCACTTGTGTGCCGTTACTGGCCAGCTCGAGGATTTTCTTGATGACGTTATTGTGGCTATTGGGCCAATAGAAGCGTTTTTTTAATGCCCAAATATCGACAATATCGCCAACTAAATACAAGTAGTTACTTTGACTATGGTTTAAAAAATATAATAAAAACTCAGCTTTACAATCAATGCTGCCTAAATGGACATCCGATATCCACAGAGCATGAAACTGCTGGATTTTCCCCTGCTGAGTTAAGTGAGCTAAAGGTTGGCGGTGCTGATGGTTTTTTTTGCTGTGCGATATCATCGGTCATTCACCCTAATACACAGATTGCGTCAGTGTTGATTTAGGGTAGGGCAGTTAGTTGACGCTAAGGTGAACGATTTGTTGCAACTTGATGAATCAGTCATTAAGTAAAAATGTAATGGGCAGGCAATAAAAAAGGAAATGCACAGGCATTTCCTTTTAGCTTTGTTTATAAATTCATGTCTATAAAGTCATGTTAAGGCATTAAAAAGCCCTAATATAAAGCTGATTAACTATATAGCGGCATCAATAATAGCTTTAGCCATTTCATCGGCAACAGAACCGGTAGTGCGGTTCTCGCTATCAGCACGTTCAAAAATAGTCAGTAGGGTATTGTAAATCTGCTCAACCTTGGCAGTAGAGGCGGCTACGTCATAGTGTTTCTCAAATGACACATTGATAATGCCGCCAGCATTAATCACGTAATCTGGGGCGTACAAAATACCCATTTGTTTGAGTTTTTCGCCGTGGCGCACTTCTGCTAATTGGTTATTGGCACAACCGGCAACGATGGTGGCTTTTAATAGTGGCAAGGTGGTGTCATTAAGGGTGGCACCTAATGCACATGGCGCATACACATCAACATCTTGGGTGTAGATATCTTGCGGAGCAACAAGAGTTGCGCCAAATTCATCGGCGACTCGGTCTAATGAGGCTTGATGAATATCGGTGACAACCAGCTCAGCGCCGGCATCATGTAAGTGTTTACACAAGTAATAGCCGACATGACCCACACCTTGCACTGAGACTTTAATCCCTTTTAGGCTATCAATACCACGTTGATGTTTTACGGCGGCTTTTATGCCCAGATAAGTGCCTAATGCCGTCTGCGGTGAAGGATCACCTGATTTGCCTTCAAGACCGGCTACGAATTCAGTTTCACGGCTGGCTATCATAATATCCGCTGTGGAAACGCCAACGTCTTCAGCAGAATAATATTTACCACCTAAACTGTTCACAAAGCGTCCGAATGCAAGAAATAACGCTTCACGGTCGGTTGTTTTAGGATCGGCGATGATCACCGCTTTACCGCCGCCCATGGCAAGACCCGCTAATGCATTTTTATAGGTCATTCCACGAGATAAGCGCAGTACATCGGTTAAGGCTTCATCATCCGATTGATAGTTCCACATACGACAACCACCCACGGCAGGACCTAGGTTAGTATTATGGATGGCAATAATGGCTTTCAGACCACTTTGCTTATCATGACAAAAGACCACTTGTTCGTGTTCATCGAACGAAACATGATTAAAAACTGCCACGTGACATCTCCGCTTGAAAAAATGAGTTTTTCGCCCCTTATGTTACTTGATGACATAAGGCGCCAACGACTGCTTGTTATATTTATTGCAGCACGATAGCATTTAGGGATACTCTGAACAAAGCTTGATTGAGTTATTTTTGTGATTAGTGTGGCAATTTAGCTTGCCACCTTACGTAAACGTAAGGTAATTTGTGTTACGTGATTGTTTTGAAGCTATATTAAGATTGTTTTGTGATTAACGAGCAGGTGAGTTTTCGTTCTAATCTGCATTATAACAATAAGATAGGAAGTATTATGACTGAAGAAGTTGCAGAAAAGGTGGCACAGCCAACGCCAGATCCAGAAGCTCAAAGACAAGAGTGGGTGCGCACTCAATTCCAAAAGGCGAATCGGTTTTTGGCTGAAAAGGGCGTGATCCCAAACAAAGTGCTTACTGATGAAAGCCGTTATCTTGCGCCCTATTTAGCCATTTGGAAGATGGAATCGAAACAACCTAAAAAACAAACTTTTTGGGTTATGTCAGGTGATTTGCCATCCGATTATGTTGATGTGAAAGTGGCGGAAACGGCTCGTGATGCGATTAGACATTTTTCGATGATGTGGCAGCTCAAAGCAGAAAACTTGCATAAATCGGGCGTAACAAAAGACCCAACTCAACTGAAGTTTGCGCAATTGCTTATCTCGCGAGCAGAAAGTTTATATAAAATGAACCAAGATGAAAAACTGTGGGCTTAATAAACTGAAGCAACAGAGATAAAAAAGGCACTATTAGTGCCTTTTTTGTTATCTCCAGCTAAGCATGATGATCCATCTTGCTTGCCATCATAAGATCAGTGGCTTATATGCTACTCATTATTCGCTTTCGTCTTCGGCTAAGTAGAATAACCCTTGATTAAGTAATCCGGTCAGAACCTCAAGAGCTGCTGCGTTGGCGGTGAATAAATTAGCCTCTTGTGGCGTAAGCCTCACCTTGTTAGCCAAGAGTTGCAGCATTTCATTGCTAGCATCATCAAAGACGTAAACGTCGCCATTGATAAATAAACGTGGTTCGCTGTCCTGCTCTAATTGTAATACTTTCAGGCCGCCGATACGTTGAATGATTGCGCCTTGCTCAACAGCTTCTAATAAATCCGCTGCGGTTAATGGCTCTTCACCTTCACAAACATCAAGCTCGAAACGACTTTGACTGAGTAATTTACCTAACATGGTTTGGTAGCTGGCGGGATCTTGTGCCAATTGCGCCAACAAATCCATGATCCCTTGTTGGTGTGTCTGGCTGATAAGACCCGGTTGTGCCGGTTCATCTGAAGAGGTGAAACGCTTCTGACCTTGGTTGCTATCAATCAAGGTATCGGCTAATTCGGTTAACAGTTCTTGCTGACTCGGGGCTCTAAAACCGATTGAGTATGATAAGGCTAGCGATAAGGTTTCGCCGCAATGTGGATATCCTGGTGGAATGTATAATACATCGCCTTTTTGCAATATCACATCGATAATGGGTTCGAAATCGTCAACCAAAGGTGAGTTAGGATTATCGCCGCGACGCTTGTGCTGGCCTTTATCACCCACTTTCCAGCGACGTTCGCCATCACCTTGAATGATAAATACATCGTAGTTATCGATATGCGGTCCAACCCCACCACCAGGAGTGGCAAATGATGCCATTAAGTCATCAAAGCGCCAGTCGGGTAAAAATCGAAAGGCTTCGACTAAAGGTTGTGAGTCTGGATACCAATGGTTTACGGCTTGAACTAATAGCTGCCAGTTGTCTTCACCAAATTGGTCATAGTCTTCAAATGGACCTTGGACCACATCCCAGTCATTGCCTTTGGTGATCACCACTCGTGAAGATATTTCTTCTTCACAGGCAAGACCTGCAAGTTCATCTGCTGCAATAGGATCTTCAAAGTCGATAAAAGCCTGTTTGATCACCAGCGGTTTTTGTTGCCAATGCTGCTTAATAAAGGCTTGGGTATCAATATTTAATGTGTACATCATTGACCTCAGTCGAGATATTTGTCAGTGGTTAATGCAATAAAAAAGCGGTCACATATGCGACCGCTAATGATATGCATAAGCTTATAAAACTATTTTAGCTCATCAACAAAGGCTTCTGCGCGGCCAATGTAGTTTGCAGGGGTCATTTTTTTTAGGTCGGTTTTGACTTGTTCAGGTAGCTCAAGGCCATCAATAAACACGGCAAGTTGTGCAGCATCAATACGCTTACCACGAGTCAGTTCTTTTAACTTCTCATACGGCTTTTCAATGCCGTAACGACGCATAACGGTTTGCACCGGCTCAGCCAATACTTCCCAGTTTTTATCTAATTCAGCTAAAAGCTGTGCTTGATTCACTTCTAACTTACTAATGCCTTTTAAGGTCGCTTGATAAGCAATTAACGAGTGCGCCATACCCACGCCTAGATTACGTAATACGGTTGAGTCCGTTAAGTCACGTTGCCATCTTGATACCGGTAATTTGGCGGATAAATGTTGCATCAGCGCGTTAGCGATACCTAGGTTTCCTTCAGAGTTTTCAAAATCAATTGGATTGACTTTGTGCGGCATAGTTGATGAACCAATTTCGCCAGCAATAGTGCGCTGCTTAAAGTGGCCTAATGCAACATAACCCCAAATATCACGATCAAAATCGATTAAAATAGTGTTAAAACGAGCAATAGCATCGAATAATTCTGCGATGTAATCATGTGGCTCAATTTGGGTGGTATACGCGTTCCAGTTAATGCCAAGACTGGTCACAAAACGTTGTGAAAGTTCGTGCCAGTTGACTTCAGGGTAAGCAGAAATATGTGCGTTATAGTTACCCACGGCACCGTTAATTTTACCCATAATCTCAACAGCGTTGATTTGGTTTAGTTGACGATCTAAACGCACTGCAACGTTAGCCATCTCTTTACCGAGAGTCGATGGTGATGCAGGTTGCCCATGGGTACGAGACATTAACGGCACGCTTTTATTGTCATGAGCTAATTTTTTGATGGCATCAATAATCTGCTGGCATTGCGGCACTAACACTTGTTCGCGCGCTTCTTTCAACATTAAGCCATGAGATAAGTTGTTGATGTCTTCGGAGGTACAGGCGAAATGAACAAATTCATCAATGGCGACTAACTCGGCATTGTTGGCAATTTGTTCTTTAATAAAGTACTCAACCGCCTTCACGTCGTGATTGGTGGTGCTTTCAATTGCTTTAACACGCAGAGCGTCTTGTTCGCTAAAGTTGTCCTTAATGCTGTCTAACAAGGCTAACGCGGCTTCGCTAAAAGGGGGAACTTCTTCAATCTCTGGGCAGCTAGACAATAGCTTTAACCAGTTGATTTCAACTTGAACACGGTACTTAGTAAGACCGAACTCGCTGAAAATCCCTCGTAATGAGGCGGTTTTACTACCATAACGACCGTCTACCGGAGAGATAGCAGTTAGTGCGGAAAGATCCATTTTAAGCTCCTTGATGAACTTTGTTGTAGGGTGATTCGATTAATTGTTATTTTGGCTTTGTTTTGCTGTATCAAATATGGATTTACGGGCAAACACTAAATGGCGGCGTTTGCCACCTAATTGGCGCCATAATACTGCGCTGCGCATGGCTGCAAGCAGTAACGCGCGAATTTTTTGTTGTACCAGAGATTGCTTTAAGCAATCGGGATTACCCGATATTTGTAATTTAGGCCCTAATTCACTGATGATGTCGCTGTAAATACTGGCCAAATTGGCAATAACTTGTTCATCAGTAATCGCAAAATGGGTTAATTGGCGATGCACTTGATTGATGCGTTCCGCTAGCATGCCTAAACCATTAGGTGAATGGGCTAGCTTGCGTTCAAGGGCTAACACGCCGACTAAGTAACGAGTGGTTTCAACATCTTTGTTACCGCCATCACCGAGTTGATTTTGGATCAGTTGATAACCGTTATCTAAAATGGCTTTATCTTGATAAACATCAGCCGTTGATTCTGGCTCTGTCACTAAAATAGTATTAAGCGTAGCAGCTAGGGCGTCTTTATCGCTTTCACCGTGACGAGCTAAATACTGGACCTGGCCAATCGCCTGTAAAATACCAGCGAAGGCCATGGTGCGTTCAAACAAGATGTTGTCTGGAGTTTGGCTCACGGCTTATCCTCGGATTAAGGTATCGATTATGCCGCCACCTAAACAGATGTCACCATCAAAAAATACTGCTGATTGCCCAGGGGTCACTGCGGCAACCGGTTCATCAAACATAACGGTAATATTGTCTGAGTCATTATAGACGAGTGTGCAAGCTACATCACGTTGACGATAACGGGTTTTTACCGTTATGTGACAGTTATTCTCAGGCCCTTTGCGATCAACCCAATGCAATTGATTGACTGTCATGCCCGTTGACATTAAACGAGGGTGATTGCCCCCTTGTGCGACAATTAGCACATTGCGTAATAAATCTTTTTCAACCACATACCATGGATCTTCATTACTATTTTTCAGACCACCAATACCCAAACCTTTACGTTGTCCAAGCGTGTGGTACATCAATCCTTGATGTGTCCCAATCACTTCACCTTCAGCGTTTTCGATATCGCCCGGTTGAGCCGGTAAATAGGTCGCTAAGAAGTCAGTGAATTTACGTTCACCGATAAAGCAAATACCGGTGCTGTCTTTTTTGTCGTGGGTAATTAATCCCAGTTTTTGGGCTATTTCACGCACTTGATGTTTTTCAAGTTCACCGACAGGGAACAAGCTGCGGGCAACTTGTTCGTGGCTTAACGTGTATAAAAAGTAGCTCTGATCTTTATTACCATCAACTCCGCGAAGCATTTCTACGCTGCCATCGCTATTATCACGTCGGCGGACATAATGGCCCATGGCGATATAATCGGCATCTAAAATATCGTCCGCAAATTCAAGAAAGGCTTTAAATTTAATTTCTTTATTGCACATGATATCGGGGTTGGGGGTGCGGCCGGCTTTGTATTCTGCTAAAAAATATTCAAATACGTTATCCCAGTATTCGGCAGCAAAATTGACGGTATGCATTTTAATGCCTAGCTTGTCGCAAACTGATTGTGCATCTTTTAAATCATCAGCAGCCGCGCAATATTCATCGGTATCGTCTTCTTCCCAGTTCTTCATAAACAGACCTTCAACTTGATAGCCTTGCTGCATTAACAAGTAAGCTGATACTGAAGAGTCCACACCGCCGGACATGCCGACAATGACTTTTTTACCATTTGAAGTAGGGCTAAGTGATGTCATAAATCCTAAAAACCTTGAAGATAGATAATATGTATATTGTGCCGCAATGCCAATGTTTCAAGGCGATTGAGCTAGATTTTTGTTCGTTGTGAGCCTGAATGTTGTTGCATGCACATTGCGACGAGATTAATTAGTTGACCGTCAAGTGCCGGCTGATTTTCATGGTCAAAAACTATTCAATCTAAACGGTTTTGCTGTTTAAATAAGAATGCGCTGCAAGTCTTAAAGCAAACTGTCTACGTAAGCTAATATCTTACAACAAAGACCTTCGCTTACCAATAAGTGCACTCGTTTAGCCGATCCCTATGGGTAGCATTTTGGGCTTCTTTCTACTAGGTTAAGGCTTATTTATGAACAACAACGACATGTCATAAGCTCTGCCTAGTATAAATAGCCGAAACAGCTGCAATATTCACCTTAAAAGATCCTCGAGTCCTAATAAGCATGACATTTGTGCGGCGCATATTCTATCACGCATTCGCTGAATGGGCTATCTCGAGGCGTATGCAAATAGCCTAAGACAAGGCTCTAAAAATAATCGACATTGAACAGTGATAAAGGGGTGTGCTGTGGTAAAAGGTTTTTATCAGCTTGTTGTAAGAAATCTTCGATACTTTTTACCACTAATGGGCTGCGAAGTTGGCTACCAAGGGCGATGATTTCAGCAAGACTGAGCCAGTGAGTATCAGTAATGGCATTATCGCGAGGTTTAGCGTGTTGTTGCTTGGTCAGTTCAATACAAAAGGTATAACGAACGAACGCTAAGTTTGCAGATGCTCTAAATTGATAAATGCCCACTAAGGCTTGTGGTGTTAACTCAAGACCGGTTTCTTCAACAATTTCACGAGCGCACCCATCGATAATCGATTCATTCGGCTCTAGATGTCCAGCAGGTTGGTTAAATTTAACCGCACCATCAATGCGTTCTTCCACTAATAAAAATTTGCCTTGGCTGTAAATAACGCAAGCTACAGTGGTATTCGGTTTATAACGTTCGGTCATAATGTCCTCTGATTTTAAGATGCTCAGCTTGTGGCTATTTAGCGGTGCTCATCACTTTGTATTCGCCATTAGGTAAATCATCTAGACACCATTGACCTATTTTATAACGGATTAGTCTTAAGGTTGGATGACCGACATGGGCTGTCATACGCCTAACTTGGCGATTTCGACCTTCGCAAATTTGTACTTCAAGCCAAGTGGTAGGAATGGCTTTTCGCTCTCTCACTGGCGGGTTTCTAGGCCAAATATCAGGCGAGTCCATTACGTGGACTTTTGCAGGCAAAGTCATTCCGTCTTTCAACTTCACGCCTTGGCAAAGAGCATTTAACGCCTCATCTGACGGTTGCCCTTCAACTTGAACCCAATAGGTTTTAAAGGTTTTTTGAGTCGGTTGAGTCAACTTTGCTTGCAGCTGTCCATCATTGGTAAGCAATAGTAAACCTTCACTATCACGGTCTAAACGTCCTGCTGCATACACATCGGGGACCGGAATAAAGTCTTTTAGTGTTTGGCGCCCCGCTTCATCGGTAAATTGGCACAACACATTAAAAGGTTTATTAAATAGCACTATGACGGGATTTTCAGTCCGAGGTTTTTGTGGCAGCCGCGATTTTATCCTGTTGCGATTGGCTGCATTATTGGCTGCATTACTGGCCGCACTTCTGGGCACAACATTGACTGATTTAGTTGACGCGTTAACGCTGTTTGTAGCTGTTTTTTTGAATGGACTGAATTTACCGATTTTTGACATAAAGGTATGGTTAACATCCCTAGGTTATAAGAGTGAGTGATAAGTGAGCGAATATAAATCAATTTATGATAGTTTACTGCGTATTCGTCCTTAGTGGAATTTGAAAATGATTAAGAATGATCTATGATGTCCGCCTAAAAAGTGTGATCTATAGCTAATTTATCATTCTTGGGCATCTGGTTTACCTGCCAAAGCTCAGCGGTTTGAGAACAAAATATAATAATAAATGGGATCGGCGATTTCACATACTTGGCAGACTAAAGAGATGCGCCAAGGTTGCAAGTCAAGGTTTACTTGCGCGTGTGTTGTCAACGAAAATCCATTAAATGCTTACACAATTTATTCGAATAAATTGATAATTTACAATAATGTAGGAAATAAAATGAAAGATAACACTCCAACGATTATATACACAGAAACCGACGAAGCGCCGGCACTGGCTACGCTGTCTTTCTTACCTATTATCCGTACCTTCACTAATGCAGCAGGCGTAAAAGTTGAAACCCGTGATATTTCTTTGTCAGCTCGTGTTATTGCTCACTTCCCTGAAAAATTAACCTCAGAGCAAAAAATTGCTGATGCGCTAACAGAATTAGGCGAATTGGCTAACCAGCCAGAAGCCAACATTATTAAATTACCTAACATCAGTGCCTCAGTTCCGCAGTTAAAAGCCTGTATTGTTGAACTTCAAGCAAAAGGCTATGACATTCCTAACTACCCTGATGAGCCTAAAAATGACGCTGAAGTTGAAGCTCAATCCCGCTATGACAAAATTAAAGGCAGTGCAGTAAACCCGGTATTACGTGAAGGTAACTCAGATCGCCGTGCACCGACGTCAGTGAAAAACTACGCCAAGAAAAACCCCCATTCAATGGGCAAATGGTCGAGCGCGTCTAAGTCTCACGTTGCTCATATGAACGAAGGTGACTTCTACGGAAGCGAACAGTCTGTAACCTTAGCCGCAGCAGATAAAGTCAATATCGTGTTGACCCAACAAGACGGTAAAGACGTTGTGCTTAAGAGTGGTTTAGCGCTATTGGCTGACGAAGTTATTGATTCTTCAGTGATGAGCAAAAAAGCGTTAGTCGATTTTTATGCTCGTGAAATCGAAGCGGCAAAATCAGAAGATGTTTTATTATCTTTGCACCTTAAAGCCACCATGATGAAAGTGTCTGACCCCATATTATTTGGTCTTGCCGTGAAAGTGTTCTTTAAAGACGTCTTCGATAAGCACGGCGCGTTATTTGCTGAACTCGGTGTTGATGTAAATAACGGCTTTGGTGATGTGTATGCCAAAATAAGTACCTTACCAGAAGCTAAACGTAGTGAAATTGAAGCTGACATTGCCGCTGTTTATGCTGCTCGTCCAGCACTTGCTATGGTTGATTCAGATAAAGGCATCACTAACTTACACGTACCAAGTGACATCATTATTGATGCATCAATGCCAGCCGCAATCCGTTCGTCAGGGAAAATGTGGGGCCCAGATGGCCAGTTACAAGACACCAAAGCGATGATCCCAGATCGTAGCTACGCGGGTGTTTACCAAGAAACGATTGCGTTCTGCAAAAAGCACGGTGCATTTGACCCAACCACAATGGGCAGTGTGCCTAACGTGGGCTTAATGGCTCAAAAAGCAGAAGAATACGGTAGCCACGACAAAACCTTTGAAATTATTGCGGCCGGTACGGTTAATGTGATTAACCAAGCAGGCGATGTATTAATGAGCCATAACGTTGAAACTGGCGACATTTACCGTATGTGCCAAGTGAAAGATGCGCCTATTCGTGACTGGGTTAAACTGGCCGTTAAGCGTGCACGTTTAAGCAATACACCAGCGGTATTTTGGTTAGACAGTCATCGTGCTCACGATGCTGAGTTAATTAAAAAAGTGACTCAATATTTATCAGAGCAAGAAACAGCTGGTTTAGATATTCAGGTGATGTCACCAGAAGATGCAACACGTTTCACCTTAGAGCGGATCATCAAAGGTGAAGACACTATTTCGGTAACGGGTAATGTATTACGTGATTACTTAACCGATTTGTTCCCAATTCTTGAATTGGGCACGAGTGCGAAAATGTTGTCTATTGTGCCGTTAATGAGTGGCGGTGGTTTATTTGAAACAGGTGCGGGTGGTTCTGCGCCTAAGCACGTACAACAAGTGGAAAAAGAAGGTCATTTACGTTGGGATTCATTAGGTGAGTTCTTGGCATTAGCGGCTTCTTTAGAGCACTTAAGTCAAACGACCAACAACCCTAAAGCACAAGTGCTAGCAGACACGCTAGACGTGGCTATTGGTAAGTTCCTTGACACCAATAAATCACCCTCTCGTCGTGTAGGTGAACTTGATAATCGCGGTAGCCACTTCTACCTAGCGATGTATTGGGCACAAGCATTAACTGAGCAAACAGATGATTCAGCGCTGGCTGCGTATTTTGTACCATTGGCTAAATCATTGGCTGCAAATGAAACGGTTATCCTTGCGGAGTTGAATGGTTCACAAGGTCCTGCCGTAGATTTAGGCGGTTATTACCGTTTAGATGCTGCGAAAGCTGAACAAGCGATGCGCCCAAGTGCCACATTAAACCAATTTTTTAAGGGCTAATGTCTGCGGGTAACGCCTTCAAGGTGATTGCGTGGTGATGACATCAACAGCGATAGCGTCAACTGAAGTTGTCATCTTGACTAAATTGAGACTAAAAACCTCAACGCTGGCTAACAAGCAGTTAAATAATTATTTATTTTTGTTCATTGAGGTTATTTAAGTCAATAAAAAAAGACAGGGATTAAAATCCCTGTCTTTTTGTCTTATAGTCTCACCAATTATTTTGTTGGCGAGATGGCTGAAGCATGCATTCCTTTGGGACCAGCTTCAACTTCGAAGCATACAGGTTGACCTGCTTTTAAGGTACGATAACCTTCCATTTCGATAGTTGAATAGTGCGCAAATACATCTTCGCCACCCTGATCAGGGCAAATAAACCCGAATCCTTTGGCGTTGTTGAACCATTTTACAGTTCCGTTTGCCATACTTCCACTTCCTTCTATTGTCTACTTACCAGTAAGATAGTAAAACTTATTATCCAGCGGTCTATTATTCGCCGCCTAACAAATAGAATGAAATTTGTACGAAAAGATGTCAAGCGGTAATTAACAAAAAGGCAACATTTAATTAATTTAATAATATCAAGTGGTCGGGAACCAAACGAGAGGCTAGTATTAAACAATGGCTAAAATAGGCAGTGTAGAACATATTGAAGAAAAGGTTGAATCTAAGCTACAACCACCCCATATGTATAACGTGGTGCTAAACAATGATGATTACACCCCGATGGATTTTGTGGTAGAAGTATTACAACGTTTCTTTGAGAAAAATGAACAGCAAGCTGTTGATATTATGTTAGCAATCCATAACCAAGGCAAAGGATTGTGTGGTGTGTTTCCATTTGGAATTGCAGAAACAAAAGTTTTTCAAGTAAATCAGTTTGCAAGAGAAAACCAACATCCGTTACTGTGTACGTTAGAGAAAGTATAAAATCGATATCTCACAGTCTGTGGTTAAATTTAGGGGGTGCTTATGCTGAACAAAGACCTGGAAGTCACCTTGAACCTAGCGTTTCAGCAAGCTAGAGATTCACGTCATGAATACATGACGGTAGAACATTTATTATTAGCGCTGATTGATAATCCCTCTGCTTATGAAGCATTAGTTGCTTGTGGGGCGGATGTTAATCGTTTACGAGAAGAAGTGGCTAATTTCATTCAACAAACCACACCGATTATTGCCGAATCAACTGAAGAGCGTGAAACACAGCCTACCTTAGGATTTCAACGTGTTCTGCAACGTGCGGTTTTCCATGTGCAATCATCTGGTCGTAATGAAGTTTCTGGTGCCAATGTGCTAGTTGCTATTTTTAGTGAGCAAGAATCCCAAGCGGTTTATTTACTGCGTCGTTGTGAGATTACCCGCTTAGATGTGGTTAATTTTATTTCTCATGGCATGGGTAAAGAAGATGATTCTAGCGAACCACAAGATCAAGAACGCATTGATGATCAATCTGAAAATGCCGAAGACCGTAGCATGTTGGCGCAATTTGCGGCTAATTTAAACCAATTAGCGCAAGACGGTACTATCGATCCATTAATTGGTCGTGATGCTGAAATTGAACGTGCGATTCAGACACTCTGTCGTCGTCGTAAAAACAACCCCTTACTCGTGGGTGAAGCTGGCGTGGGTAAAACGGCTATAGCAGAAGGTTTGGCTTATCGCATCGTCAACAAACAAGTGCCTGAAGTGATGGCCAATGCGACCGTGTATTCGTTAGATTTGGGCGCATTATTAGCGGGCACTAAATACCGTGGTGATTTTGAAAAGCGCTTTAAAAGCTTATTAAAAGAATTAGCTGCGGATGAGCATGCTATTTTATTTATTGATGAAATTCATACCATTATTGGTGCTGGCGCCGCTTCTGGCGGTGTGATGGATGCGTCTAACTTACTCAAGCCATTGTTATCAAGTGGTAAGTTACGTTGCATGGGGTCAACGACGTTCCAAGAATATCAAAGCATTTTTGAAAAAGACCGTGCTTTAGCACGTCGCTTCCAAAAAATTGATATCAATGAGCCTTCTGTCGCTGAAACCACCAAAATATTGATGGGGCTTAAATCTAAGTACGAACAATACCATGGTGTACGCTATACCCAAGCGGCCATCAGCAGTGCTGCTATCTTATCGGCAAAACACATTAATGACCGTCATTTACCCGACAAAGCGATTGATGTGATTGACGAGGCGGGTGCGCGCATGGTGATGATGCCGCAAAGCAAACGTAAGAAGACCATTGGTCAAGCTGAAATAGAAGCTATCATTGCCAAGTTGGCGCGTATTCCTGAGAAGTCGGTATCGTCGACTGACAAGGATATGCTGCGTAACCTAGAACGCAACCTTAAGATGGTGGTATTTGGGCAGGACAAGGCTATTGAGAGCCTCAGTTCCGCTATTCGCTTGTCGCGCAGTGGCTTAGGCTCAGAGAAAAAGCCCGTGGGTAGCTTTATGTTTGCCGGCCCGACAGGGGTAGGTAAAACCGAAGTCACCAACCAATTGGCCAATTGTCTCAATCTTAAACTCATTCGGTTTGATATGTCTGAGTATATGGAACGCCACACTGTGTCGCGTTTAATCGGTGCTCCTCCAGGTTATGTTGGTTACGATCAAGGTGGCATGTTAACCGATGCTGTGATTAAAAACCCACATTGTGTGGTGCTACTTGACGAGATTGAAAAGGCGCACCCTGATGTATTCAACTTGCTATTACAAGTGATGGATCACGGTACGTTAACTGACAATAACGGTCGTAAAGCTGATTTCAGAAATGTGACGTTAGTGATGACAACCAATGCTGGCGTGCAAGAAACTATTCGTAAATCGATTGGCTTTAGACAGCAAGATCATACTCAAGATGCCTTAGCTGAAATCAATAAAATCTTTTCACCTGAGTTTCGTAATCGATTAGATTCAATCGTATGGTTTAATCATTTGGATATGACAGTAATCGCCAAAGTGGTTGATAAGTTCTTAGTTGAGTTACAGGCACAACTTGATGATAAACATGTCACCTTGGATGTCAGTGACGAGGCTCGAACCTTGCTTGCGGAGAAGGGATACGACAAATCGATGGGCGCGCGTCCTATGTCGCGTGTGGTGACCGAATTGATTAAACGCCCACTAGCCGATGAAATTCTATTTGGCGTGCTTGAAAGGGGCGGTGTCGCGCACATTGACGTGAAAGACGGTGAGATCAATATCAATTGTGAGTCGTTAGAAAAAGTGTCGTAGTCATTAACGATACAATTGAAAAAGATGACCCATGGGTCATCTTTTTTATGTGTGTTAATTGCGCCTAATACCGTTTCTTGATAAATAAGTCATCAACTCAGAGCGTTACTCACTGTTCAATTCAATGGGTATTGATGGCAAAATGGGTATTCCCTTTTTAAATCAATACAACATAGCAGTGGAGCGTATGAGGTGCTTCTGCAAAACGGATTACAACCATCACTATGTTTGGTTGAATGCTCTGATAAAGGGATACCCATTACGTTGAACATTCGTTTTGTTTGATGCGTGTTGCTTTGCGCTGAGTACACTTTACTTATGCAGTTTGGTATAACAACAAAAAAACCGACAGGCAGTCGGTTTTTACATTGTTGAGGCTAGCGATTAACGTGCGCGGAAGACGATACGACCTTTTGATAAGTCATAAGGAGTCAACTGAACCGTGACTTTGTCACCGGTTAAAATACGGATGTAGTTTTTGCGCATTTTGCCAGAGATGTGGGCTATCACCACATGTCCATTTTCAAGCTCTACGCGGAACATTGTATTTGGCAAGGTCTCAAGGATAGTGCCCTGCATTTCAATGTTGTCTTCTTTCGCCATTAATTAGTTATCCCATTAGCCTTCAAATATGAAAAAATCGGGCGTATCATGCCCCAAAAACCCTGAACTGTAAAGGGCGTTAACGAGAAAGAGGTGTAAGATTTTCGCCAACTTGCCAACCAAGTGCTGTTAAAATTTGATATGGACGGTATTGGCGTTTATAACTCATTTTCCTATTTTGATCAATTTGATAGCCCAAATACAAAAATCGCTTACCCAATGACTTTGCCAATTGGCATTGAATTAAAATCATCAGTGAACCCAAGGATCGTTCAGCATAGTCCGGGTCGAAGTAACTGTAAATCGCCGAATAACTCTGTGCCATATCATCGGTGACCGCGACTGCAATTAACTTCTCATGATCAAATACCTCGATATACATTGGCGGCAACCAATCAGATAATAAAAAATCATCATATTGGCTTTGTGATGCCGGGAACATGGGTCCATCGCTGTGCCGTTCATCAATGTAACGCTGGTACAAAATATAATGTTCAGGCCGTGATGTATGGCTGACTTTCCAATGTAAATCTCGGTTGTTTTTTAACGTGCGTTTCTGACGTTTTGATAACACAAAATCGTTCACATTCAATCGAATAGACTGACAGGCTTGGCAGTTTGGGCAACGTGGTTTATAAATGGCATTTCCATTACGACGAAACCCCATAGCCAGAAGTTGTTCAAATAATGCTGCGTCAACTTGTGGTTCCTGGATGACCAACAATTGTTCTTTATTGCCTTCAATATAGTTGCAATCAAAAGGTTGGCTTATGCCGACGCTGACCGATTTAGAATTCAATTAACACCTCTTGTTTGTGCCATATTGACGCTGAAATGGCTTGATCTCGATATTGATGAAGTATCGACAAAAATTTGCGTCTTGGTAGGGCGTTAGCGCCAAGGCTGAGCAAATGTGGGTTTATTATTTGGGCATCAATTAACTGGAAATTATTTTTCACCAAGTGTTGATTCAGTATAGCAAACGCAGCTTTTGATGCATTAGTTTGGCGATGGAACATCGATTCACCGCAAAAAATACCTCCTACCGGAATACCATACAGACCACCGACAAGGTGTTCGCCATCCCACACTTCAATAGAGTGAGCGCGCCCTTGAAGATGAAGTTCATAATAGGCCATTTGAATTTCTGCCGATATCCACGTGCCACTTTGGCTATCGCGAGGCTGTGCACATCCCGCTACTACGTCCAAAAATGCATGATTAATGGTATAGCGCCACGTTGATTTTTTAAGAAACTTAATCAAGCTTTTACTGCCAAAAGGTTGAGTCGGCGTGAACACAGCTCTAGGGTCGGGCGACCACCATAAAATGGGGTCATTGGCATTAAACCAAGGAAAAATACCTTGATAATAGGCTTGTATTAAGCGGGTGGGCTGCAAGTCTCCTCCAATGGCTAATAAGCCATTAGGATTAATGAGGGCTTGTTCCGGCGAAGGAAACCCGTTGGATTGATTTAAATAACACAGTGAGTTCAAATTGAGTATATTATTTGTTATATCGTATCGTTAACTTAGCGGAAATTAGCCATGTTTAAAATCATAACTGTGAGTATGAAGAGTATTTTTGCAGTATTGCTGACAATTTGCCTTTTTTTTGGCCAAAGCCAAGCTGCTTATGAGCGAAATCAAGCGGTCCCCGTTGAGAAAGTACTGTATGGACAAATTGAATCGGTAAAGCAGGTGAGTGAAAAACAGCTGGTTGAAGACAGTCACAGTGGTTGGAAAACCTTTGGTGGAGCCTTAATCGGTGGTGTTATTGGCCATCAATTTGGTGGTGGTTCCGGTCAAGATGTTGCCACTGTCTTGGGGGCATTGATCGGTGGGGGGATCGGAAGTCAGCATGGTAACCAACAATATTATTTTGAAACTAAATTAGTTGAACTAATGATAAAGCAAGAAGATGGCAGCCAAGTTATGGTGATCCAAGATGCGGATCCCGGAATGAGTTTTGCTGCAGGAGATGAGGTTAGGGTGGTTTACTTAACCGGTTATGTCAGAGTCGACCTTGCAATGTGATAATGCGGGTAAAATAACAGGAGCCTAGGCTTCTGTTATTTTACCCGCAGTCGTCAATAGCTGTTTTGCAATACAGTATTATCTGTTATTGCCACGTTTTATTAAAAACCTTGAGGCAATGTTTGCTTACCGATTGTATTTTCGAGTTTTTGACGCCACAACTGCTTAGGGGTTAATCCACCTGAGGTTGATTGAACCTTTTTAGTCGGTGTTTTTTTCGCTGCAGTTTTTGCCGATTCTTTTCGCCTAGGTTCAGCGACTAATCCGCTCGTGGTTGTCAGTGGTACTTTTTTTACTGAAGATGCCGTTAAATTAGCATGCATAGCGTCGAGTTCGCTAAAACGCACTGATTTTGCGCCGTCGATTTTATACCAACTGCCCGCTTGCTCAATTGAAACGGGTTTGCCAGATTGATTTTCAAGTGCCGTTTGTAATTGGCTGATGACCTCTTCTTTAGTCAATGTTGTCATAGTTAATAACCTACTTGTTATCACGTTAAATTAAGGTTGTAACTAATTTTAAAGTGTTAAGTTATCAAAAGTCCAATTCATGCCCAAATTGTCGAATTATCAGTCAAAAAGTCGTTTTTATCGACAGTTTATTGGGACGTTATTGAAATAAATAACTTTAGGCTATACGAATATTACCTGTCTCAGAGGCTTGTGTTTCTCATTGATTTAGATCGTAAAATATCTGTATTTTAAACCGTTTTTAGGTTGCATAAGCTTCGCGAGTTCGACCATATTCGGGTAAACTGGTGGTATCGCCATTCAGTATTATATGAATGAATATCGTGTGAGTCCGTATGGTCAATATCATTATCAATAACCTTATATTGTCTACTGGCTGAGGTTAGTTAAATTTTTAGGGGTTTTATGTCCAAAAATCATCAAACATCAGTTATTTCACGTCAAGAATTGGCGTCCTATCTTGATACTTTTTTAAACGTGAGTGCGTTTAAAGATTATGCGCCAAATGGGCTGCAAGTCGAAGGTAAGTCGAACATTCACACCATAGTCACCGGAGTTACAGCTTGTCAGGCACTAATTGATGCTGCGATAAAGGTCAACGCTGATGCAATTTTGGTTCATCATGGTTTTTTTTGGAAAAATGAGCCTGACGTCATCACTGGCATGAAATATCGTCGGATCAAAGCATTAATGGATAATGACATTAGTTTATTTGGCTATCATTTACCGTTAGATGCACACCATGGTGTGGGTAATAATGCCCAATTAGCCCAACAATTAGGCATTATTAGCCCAAGAGTCTACGAGCCTGTGGCTCAGGATTTATTATGGCATGGTCATTTAGAACACCCATTAACGGTTGCCGAATTTAGCGAGTTACTCAGCAGCGTATTAAAACGTAAACCGTTGCACATAGGTGATGAAACCAAAATGATCTCGACCTTGGCTTGGTGTACCGGAGGTGCACAAGACTATATTGATGATGCGGCGCAAATGGAGGTTGATGCATTTATCAGTGGTGAAGTATCAGAGCGGACTTTCCATGCAGCAATCGAGCAAGGGTTACATTACTTTGCCGCTGGGCATCATGCGACAGAACAATTTGGCATCCAAGCTTTGGGTGAGCATTTAGCGGAAAAATTCAATATTGAGCATCATTTTATTGATATTGTAAATCCCGTGTAATTTGACAATATCGTAATGCTTGGTTGCGCCGGCGCTGATGTTCATTGCGTTACCGGCTTTAGTCTTATGTAGATAACCGATGTTTAGTGCTGTTTTTTGACAACATTGACTTAGCTATTGGCATTAAACGAAGTCTAGATAATGGGTGATGGACAAGACCATGGATGTATTATATTGCCTTTTATTTGTTAAGGATCCGTAAATGACCGAGTATTTCCTACAAGCTTTTATTTATTTAACCGCTGCGGTAATTGCTGTTCCCTTAGCCAATAAATTAGGATTAGGTTCAATACTCGGCTACCTCATTGCTGGGGTTGTTATTGGGCCAATTATCGGTTTAGTCGGCAGTGAAACCAACACGATTCAACACTTCGCTGAATTTGGCGTGGTGATGATGTTGTTTTTAGTTGGGTTAGAGCTTGAGCCTAAAATGTTATGGGCGATGCGCAACCGTTTATTGGGGTTAGGTGGTTTACAAGTTGTGGGGACTATTTTGGCCGTGATGGCCTGTGCGACTTATGCTGGATATGGGCTCAGTACAGCGTTAACCATAGGGTTAATTTTTTCCCTTTCATCTACCGCAATTGTGTTGCAAACCTTATCTGAAAAACGCCTCAATAAAACCCATGCCGGAAAGAACGCATTTTCGGTCTTGTTGTTTCAAGACATAGCCGTCATTCCCATGTTGGCTTTTATTCCGCTATTAGCCTTACCTGAGTTAGTTGAGAAAGCCCAAGCTGCTGTTAGTAGTATGAGTGAACAACATGAGCAGCTAAGTCTCGTGGCTTCATTACCAGGTTGGGCATATGCCATTGTACTGGTATTAGCTATTGGTGCTGTGGTGTTAGGTGGGCATTATCTCAGTAGGCCATTATTTAGGATGGTAGCGGACTCGGGAGTACGCGAAATATCTATTGCCGCAGCGCTTATGTTGGTGATTGGTATTGCAGCGTTAATGAGTTTGGTTGGTATTTCACCTGCATTAGGCACCTTTTTGGCGGGCGTGGTACTGGCTAATAGTGAGTTTAAACATGAACTAGAGTCCAATATTGGGCCTTTTAAAGGATTGTTATTAGGACTGTTTTTTATCACCGTGGGTGCTGGGATTGATTTTTCGGTGTTATTTGCCGATTTTAGCGAGATTATCTTAATGACCTCTGGGGTGATGCTAATTAAAGGGATTGTACTTTATTTATTGGCATTAATTTTTCGAATTAAAGGCAGCGATCGTTGGTTATTTGCCTTAAGTCTTGCTCAAGCGGGTGAGTTTGGCTTTGTATTATTAAGTTTCAGCGTGCAGCAGCATGTGTTGCCTGCAGAGCTGGCACAAACCTTGTCGATAGTGGTCGCGTTATCGATGTTTTTAACCCCAGGGTTGTTCATTTTGTTCGAAAAGGTGATCTTTCCTCGTTTTCAGAAAAAAACCAATCAACGCGCCCAAGATAATATTGACGAGGTTGGCTCTGTGGTGATTGCTGGTATTGGTCGTTTTGGCCAAGTTGTTAATCGATTATTGATTTCCAATGGCATTAAAACGGTGGTGCTTGACCATCAAGCCTCACAAGTTGACTCGATTAGAAAAATCAATACTAAAGCCTATTATGGCGATGCTACCCGTCCAGCTTTATTAACAACAGCGGGTATTGCCCAGGCTTCCTTGTTTGTTGTCGCCATCGATAATCGTGAAAGCAGTGTTGCGTTAGTGAAATATTTACATCATACCTACCCCAAACTTAACATCGTTGCGAGGGCATTCGATCGCGGCCACGGGCATTTATTAAAAGAAGCGGGCGCCGATATTGTTGAGTCAGAAACCCATCATTCTGCTCTTGAAGTGGGCGCGGCGTCATTGCGCTTATTGGGCTATTCTGACGATTTTGTCAGTAAGCGAAAGTCGACGTATAAACGGGTTGAAAAAGAAGCATCTAAACGTCTATATGCACAATGGTTAACGGAATCAGAGGGTGAGCGGTTCAGCAATGACTTTTTAAACCTGTTTATGCGATACGAAGAACGATTAAAGCAGGCAATGGCAGAAGATTTTGAAGTGCAAACAGCGAATGAGGCTTATAAATCAGAGACCGAATCAACCTCTAGTAGTGAATACAATAAACATAACAAATGAACTATCAAGCCAAACAAAAAAGACCGCCAAAGCGGTCTTTTTTTGTTTGGCTAGTTGAGTGTTACTTCACTCGCATCCCCGGCTGTGCGCCTTCATGGGGTTCTAGAATAAACAAATCTTTACCACCAGGACCTGCAGCTAACACCATGGCTTCAGAATCACCAAACTTCATCGTGCGCGGCGCAAGGTTCGCCACCATCACGGTCAGTTTACCGACTAAGTCTTCAGGTGCATAAGCCGACTTAATACCCGCAAATACTTGCTTGGTTTCACCGCCTAAGTCTAATTCAAGTCGGAGTAACTTATTGGCTTTCTCGATATGTTCCGCTTTGCTGATCCGCGCAATACGTAAATCGATTTTAGCGAAATCATCAAAGCTAATTTCTGGGCTAATAGGATCGAGTTCTAATTGATTAACCGCTTGCTTAGGCGCGTCTGTATTGGTTGCTTGCAAGTTTTCTTTAGACTCATCGATGATAGCTTCAATGCTCTTAGGTTCAATACGCTGCATTAAGGGTTTAAATGGCGCGATTTCATGACCCGCTAGATCTTGGCCTAAATTATCCCATGTTAAGGTTAACTGTAAAAAGTCTTCAACATTTCCGGCCAGTTTAGGCAATACAGGCTTAAGGTAGGTAACCAAAATTCTGAACAGGTTTAATGCATTGCTGCATACCTGATGGGCTTCTTCTTGTTTATCTTCCAGCTTGACTAATTGCCAAGGCGCCGCATCAGCAACGTAGGCATTAGCCATATCGGCCAAGGCCATGATTTCGCGCATCGCTTTACCAAATTCACGGTTTTCATAGCATTGAGCAATGGTTTCGCTTTTGGCTAAAAATATGTCGCTTAAGCTGCTGTCTGCAACCTTGGCTAATTTGCCTTCAAAACGTTTACCGATAAAACCGGCCGTGCGTGAGGCTAGGTTAACCAATTTGCCGACTAAATCTGAGTTAACTCGCTGGGCAAAGTCTTCTAAATTCAAATCCAAATCATCAATACGGCTAGTTAATTTAGCTGCGTAGTAATAACGCAGGTATTCAGGATCTAAATTGTCTAAATAGGTACGCGCTTTAATAAACGTGCCTTTTGATTTAGACATTTTTGAACCGTTGACCGTGACGTAACCGTGAGCATAAACACTGGTGGGTTTACGGAACCCAGCACCTTCTAACATTGCAGGCCAGAATAAACTGTGGAAATAAACAATGTCTTTACCGATAAAGTGATACACCTCGGCGGTTGAGTCTAGGCTCCAAAAATCGTCAAAATTTACATCATCACGCTTGTTACATAAGTTTTTAAACGAACTCATGTAACCAATGGGAGCGTCTAACCAGACATAGAAAAATTTACCGGGTGCGTCTGGGATTTCAAAACCAAAGTAGGGCGCATCACGTGAAATATCCCATTGCTTTAGGCCTTGCTCAAACCATTCGTTAAGTTTATTCGCCATTTCTTGTTGCAATGAACCCGAATGGATCCATTCTTTTAGCATGCCTTCAAATGCAGGCAGGTCAAAAAAGAAATGTTCGCTGTCTTTCATAATGGGCGTTGCACCCGACACGGCTGATTTTGGATTGATCAAATCAGTGGTGTTATATGTCGCACCGCAGTTTTCACAGTTATCACCGTATTGATCTTCAGACTTACATTTAGGACAGCTGCCTTTGACAAAACGGTCTGGTAAGAACATTAACTTTTCAGGGTCAAATAATTGTGAAATAGTTTTGGTTTTGATGTAACCGCTGTCGCGTAATTTTAGATAAATCTCACTGGCTAGTGCACGATTTTCGTCACTGTGAGTAGTGTGGAAATTATCAAATTGAATGTTGAAATCGGCGAAATCTTGTTGATGCTCTTTTTGAACTTGAGCAATCATTTCTTCTGGTGTAATCCCCATTTGCTGTGATTTCAGCATAATAGGTGTGCCATGAGCATCATCGGCACAAATGTAATAGCATTCATGACCACGTAATTTTTGAAAACGTGACCAAATATCCGTTTGGATATATTCAAGCATGTGGCCTAGATGGATTGGGCCATTGGCATAAGGGAGGGCACTTGTGACCAGTATTTTACGCTGCGATTTTGTCATTTTGTCTCGATATCAAATTACACCAATAATATTGCCTGATACTAACTGATTAGCAGACTTTTTTCAGCAAAACATGACGTAAAAAAGCTTATTAGTCGCTATTTTTTTACCAAGTTCTGATACACTTGTACAAATTTCTCGTTCGGAGTCGCCGTTTTGGTCAATACGCATACAAATTATCAATTAAGTGATGAATTATTGTCACCAGTGTTGGATATTTTAGAAGCATTTGAAGATCCTTATTTACACAAAGGCTTAGTCAGTGCAGGGTGTGTGACAGCATTGTCTATAGAAGGAAAACGCCTACAATTGGGCTTAGTTTATCCTTACCCGTGTATGACACAATACCGCGACATCGTGATGGCTGTGACTAATAAATTAGCTGTACTTGATGCGATTGATGAAGTGGAATGTGAAATCGATTTTCAGCCGCGGGTATATTCAGCACTCCCTGCTATTCCTCCGCTTCCTAATGTAAAGCAAGTGATTGCGGTAGCTTCTGGTAAAGGCGGTGTGGGTAAATCAACCACCGCAGTTAATCTCGCATTAGCCTTAAAAGCTGAAGGCGCCGAAGTGGGCATTTTAGATGCCGATATTTATGGCCCGTCTATCCCACTGATGTTGGGTATCCCTAATTTTCGTCCAGAATCGCCCGATGGCATACATATGACCCCGGCGTTGGTGCATGGCATTTCTGCTCAATCAATCGGTTTTATGCTTAGTGGTGATGAAGCTGCAGTATGGCGTGGTCCAATGGCGGCAGGGGCGCTAGCGCAACTGTTAAATGAAACACAATGGCCTGAACTGGATTATTTAATCATCGATATGCCGCCTGGAACCGGTGACATTCAATTAACGCTATCGCAAAAAGTGCCAGTGAGCGGTGCTGTCATTGTGACGACGCCACAAGATATTGCTTTAGCGGATGCCAAAAAAGGCATTACCATGTTTAATAAAGTTAATATTCCTGTATTGGGAATTGTTGAAAACATGAGTTTTCATCTTTGCCCTGAATGTGGTCATAAAGAACACCCCTTTGGCACTCATGGTGGCAGTCAAATAGCTGAGCGTTATAACGTGCCACTATTAGGCTCACTGCCATTACACATTAATATTCGTGAAGCCATGGATAATGGTACACCGAGTGTGATGAGCGAACCAGAAAGTGAAGTGTCTGGGATATATCGCGAAATTGCTCGTAAGCTTGGAGCTGAATTAGCGCTTCAACAAGTACAATCAGTCGTAAAAATTAGCATATCAGAAGACGAATAAGGTAAGAGATGAATTCTCAGCAGTGTGTCATTATTGCGATTGCCGGTGCGTCGGCTTCAGGTAAAAGTTTAATTGCTAAAACAATTTTTGAAGAATTGTGCCGTGATTTAGGAACCAATCAGATTGGTGTGATCAACGAAGATGCCTATTATCATGACCAAAGTCATTTGACGATGGAAGATCGTGTCAAAACCAATTACGATCATCCCAAAGCGTTAGATCATCAGTTGTTAGCGACTCACTTAACTCAGCTAAAACAGGGTGAAGCAGTTAGCATTCCTTGTTATAGCTATACTGAGCATACTCGTACCAGCGAGACGCTCACCATGCAGCCTAAAAGAGTGATTATCGTAGAAGGCATTCTATTATTAACCGCCCCTAAATTACGTGAGTTAATCGATGCCAGTGTGTTTATGGATACGCCATTGGACATTTGTTTTTTACGTCGGTTAACCCGTGATGTTGCTGAACGTGGCAGAACAATGGAAACGGTTATTTCACAGTACAAACGCACTGTGCGGCCGATGTTTTTGCAATTCATTGAGCCGTCAAAGCAATATGCCGATATTATCGTTCCACGGGGTGGTAAAAATCGTATCGCAACTGATATTTTAAAAGCTAGAATTCAGCATTTATTGGCTAAATAGCCTTATCTAGGAGAGAGTGCAGTATGCGTTTAACCGATATTGAAATTGAGCAATGTTTAGATAATGGCACCATTAACATCGATCCGCGTCCTGGTGTGGAAGCGATTTCGGGGGTGAGTGTGGATGTGCGTTTAGGCAGCCAATTTCGGGTATTTAAAGACCATACCGCACCTTATATTGATTTAAGTGGCCCAAGTGCAGAAATGCAAATAGCACTTGATCGGGTTATGAGCGACAAAATTGAAATTGCCGAGAATGAGGCCTTTTTCCTTCATCCTGGTCAATTAGCCTTAGCGGTAACCTATGAAAGTGTAACATTACCAGCAGATATTGTGGGTTGGTTAGATGGTCGCTCTTCACTTGCGCGCTTAGGCTTGATGGTGCATGCGACTGCGCATCGTATTGATCCCGGTTGGCAAGGCAAAATAGTATTAGAATTCTTTAATAGTGGTAAATTACCGTTGGCGCTTCGTCCTGGGATGACGATAGGAGCGCTCAATTTTGAACGCTTAAGTTCAGCGGTTGCTCGCCCTTATAACACACGTAAGAGTGCCAAATATAAAGATCAGCAAGAAGCCGTAGCCAGCCGGATCAGCCAGGATACATAATGGCGCTGGTTTGGGTTAATCACGTTGAAGACGGCACGATCAATCCATTTGATCGTGGTGTCGCTTATGGCGATGGTGTGTTTGCGTCTATGCGTACCGCGTCGGCTGATATGCCTGCAGGAATTTTATTTCTTGACGAGCACTTGTCTCGTTTGCAACAAAGCTGTGAGCGTTTAGGTATTGAGTGGTGTGTCAGCGACTTACTCATTCAACAGCTGAACCAACTCGCTCAGCAATATCCTCAACATTGCATCAAGTTAATATTGACGCGCGGAGTGGGTGGACGTGGCTATCAAGCACCTTTGAGAACCAATGTGACTGAAGTCGTGTCAGTTCATGCCATTCCTGATCATTACCATCATTGGCAGCAAAGCGGTATTACGCTAGCATCATCACCCATTCATCTTGGCAGGCAACCACTTTTAGCGGGAATGAAACACCTTAACCGATTGGAACAGGTGCTAATAAAGTCTCAACCTCTACCTAGCACACACCAAGATTGGTTAGTGTTTGACTGTGATTGTAATGTGATAGAGTCATCTGTTGCCAATATTTTTATCGTCAAAAATGATCGGATATTTACCCCAGCAATAACCCATGCAGGCGTAAGCGGAGTGATGCGTGAAATACTGATTGATACTTTGCTTTGCCATGGTATAGCAGTCATGGCAACGCAACTTAAGCTTAGTGATATTCAAGCCGCTGACAATGTATTGATAACGAACAGTTTATTTGGCGTTATTGATGTATCGGCCATTGACGATTTTCAATTTAGCCCTTGGACGCAGACATCGCGATTCAGGCACGTTCTGAGTGTGAATTTATCATAATGATTAAAACGTTAAAAATTTTTATATTAGCGAGTGTTATCCCTTTCTTTGTCGTGTTTTGCCTCAGTGGATATTGGCTCATATCCGGCTTAATTACTTATCAAAAACAGCCATTACAGTTAACCGAAATTCAAACATTGACGGTAGAACCGGGTACCACTGTGATTAAGCTTGCGCAACAGCTTGAGCAACAATCATTGATTATTGATAGCTGGAAAGTCAAATACCTGGTTAAACTTGAACCTAAACTCGCCAATATTAAGACGGGATTATACCAAATTATCCCCGGCGATACGTTGGAAGCGTTATTAAGACGCTTATATTTAGGCCAACAAGTGGTTTTCAGCCTAACGCTAATCGAAGGTAAAACCATTGCTGAGTGGCAACAAACACTGGCCACCACTGAGCATTTAGCACAAGAGACCGATGCCTTTAATCAAGTCTTATTGAACCATGGTGATACTTCTGGTTTGCCCGAGGGTAAATTTTATCCCGAAACATTCCATTATCATGCTGATGATAGTTTACAGACAATTTTAAATCGCAGTTACACCATGATGCAGGAAAGCTTAGCGCAAGCATGGGAAGGGCGTGATCCTGATTTAGCCTTATCATCGCCGTATGAATTGCTGATTATTGCTTCTATTATTGAAAAAGAAACTGGCAACCCTGAAGAGCGCGATTGGGTGTCTGCAGTATTTAATAATCGACTTAAAAAAGGCATGCGCCTACAAACTGATCCCACGGTGATTTATGGTATGGGTGAACGTTATAAAGGCAATATCACTCGTAAAGATTTACGTGAAACTACCGCATTTAACACTTATAAAATTGATGGGTTGCCGCCAACGCCTATTGCTGCCCCTAGTCGGGCATCATTATTTGCAGCAGCAAGTCCAGCTAAAGTAAATTACTTGTATTTTGTGTCACGCAATGATGGCAGTCATGTGTTTTCATCAACGCTGAGAGCGCATAATAACGCCGTAAACGAATTTCAGAGAAACAGAAAATGAGTCAATACCAAGGCAAGTTTATTGTCATTGAAGGATTAGAAGGGGCAGGTAAATCTAGCGCAATAGCCCTAGTCAACGATATTATTAGCCAGCATATTGGTCAGGCCCCTGTGTGCACTCGTGAGCCAGGTGGCACTCCACTGGCAGAAAAAATGCGCGATTTAGTCAAAATTGTCGATGAAACCGATCCACTGTGTGACGAAGCGGAATGTTTGCTCATTTATGCTGCCAGAACGCAGCTAATTGCCAATGTGATCAAGCCGGCTTTGTCTGCAGGCGAATGGGTGCTCGGTGACCGACACAATCTCTCTTCATTAGCTTATCAAGGTGGTGGACGAGGTTTGATGCCCTTAGTAAAAGCGGTGAGTGATGCGTGTTTACGTGGTTTTAAACCTGATCTTACTTTATATTTAGACATTGACCCTACACTTGGATTAAGCCGTGCCGCGAGTCGTGGCAAGCTTGATAGAATTGAACAACAAGCTATTGATTTTTTTGAGCGAGCAAGGCGAACTTATTTACAACTAGCCCATTACGATGACAGCATAGTAGTGATTGATGCCAGTCAATCAATGGAGCGGGTTCATGATGATATTCGTTTACAATTACAGCACTATTTGCCGGCGCTTATGGCTGAACAGTGATTAATATCGATAAGGATAATGTGGCGACATGAGTGATTATCACATTGACCAATTACCTTGGTTAGCCGAGTCGCATCAACGTTTTGTTGATCAGCATTACCGTGGTAGAAGCAGTCATGCTCATTTGTTCAAAATAGATAAAGCTTTAGGGGGCGATAAGCTCGCTAAGGCTTGTGCGCAAACAGCGCTTTGCCAACAACTTACGCCCGTTGGCGCTTGTGGCCAATGTAAAAGTTGTTTGCTACTGGCTGCAGGTAACCACCCTGATTTATATGTTATAGAGCCTGATGGCACTCAAATTAAAGTCGATCAAATTCGTCAGTTATGCCAAGCGTTAACCCAAACGGCCCAGCAAGGTGGTGCGCGCGTCGCGATAATTGTCAATGCCGAGCGATTAAATTTAGCAGCAGCCAATGCACTACTGAAAACCCTTGAAGAACCCGGCGATGATGTTGTGCTCATCCTCCAAACGAATACATCAGCCCAGCTATTAGCGACCATTACGAGTCGTTGCCAAACGCTCAATTTTGTTGAACCCACTAAGCATGAGATCCACCACTGGCTAGCTGCACAGCAGTTGTTACCCGCTGCCAATGCTGAGGGAAAAACCCATGATGTTACATGGTGTCTTAGTGTCGTTGGTGGACCTCTGGCGCTGGCAAACAGTTTAACCAGTCAGCATTATCAACAACTGCTGACATTTCGCCAAGATTGGGCTCAAAGTTTGAAAACGGGTCATCTAAGCAATAGTCTATTGAAGGTGTCTGAGCAACAGATTGTTGATGCACTTAATGTTTTGTATTTGTACTTACGCCAATATGTGTTAAAAAGTAATAGCGTAAAAAATGATCCTGCGGGTTCTCAGTCGTTAAATCCGCTTGTTCAAGCTAAACTGATTGAGCTAGCCGGAAGAGTTATGAATATGTGTCACAAGCTTGAGACTATGCCGAGTGTCAACACTCAAGCCCTGTGTCAGCAATATGTACTCGCATTTAGGCAGCTAACCAATTAAAGACGTTTTGTTATACTGACTTTTATCCTATTTATGGAAATAAAATAATTATTTATGGTCGATCTTGTTGTTAACTACGATACATTACACAAACTTTATCGTGCTTACATGCCTTTTATTAAGCCTGCCGGTTTATTCATTGCGACGACAGAAAGTCATTTCTTAGGCCAAGAGCTTACTATTGCGTATCGATTACCTAATGCAACCCAAATAAACGAATTTAAAGGCTCTGTGGTATGGATTAATCCATTAGGCGCATCAGGCGGACGACCTGCGGGTATTGGGGTTAAAATTAAAACAGATGTTGAAAGTCATAAACATCATATTGAAAAATTATTATCGAGCGAACTTGCCTCTGGTGATTTGACCTGCACTATGTAGCTAGGTATTCTTGCGTATTAGTTTTATTTGCGAAAGAATTCCCATGCTAATTGATTCCCATTGTCACCTTGATCGCTTAAAAGCGGCCCCCGACTCAGCCAGTTTACAATCCATTATGGACAATGCCAAAGCCCAAGGCGTTGACTATCTATTGTGCGTCAACGTCCGTCAGCAAGGCTTTGAAGCCATGCGAGACAAAATGTCTGCCTTTGATAATGTATTTTTATCTTCTGGCGTACATCCTCTAGATGTGCAAGAAGGCTTGAATATTGAAGACATTAAACGTTTTGCAGAAGATCCTAGAGTGGTTGCCATTGGTGAGACTGGTTTGGATTATTTCTATGCAAATGACACAAAAACGTTGCAGCAACAGTGTTTCGAACAACAAATTGCCCTAGCCGTAGAGGTGGGTAAGCCGTTAATTGTCCATACACGTGATGCCCGTGAAGATACCATTAATATGCTAAAAGCAGGCCACGCCGACAAAGTAGGTGGCGTGCTACATTGCTTCACTGAAAACTGGGAAATGGCTAAAGCGGCGATTGATTTGGGCTTTTATATTTCTGTTTCAGGTATTGTGACCTTTAAAAATGCTGGTGAGCTTCGCAGTGTTATTCGCCAAGTGCCTAAAGACAGATTACTGGTAGAAACCGATTCACCTTATTTAGCGCCAGTGCCACATCGTGGCCGAGAGAATCAACCGGCTTATGTTCGTGATGTGGCAGAGTTTGTTGCACAATTACGCGGTGAAAAGTTTGATGAATTAGCTCAGTACACCACAGATAACTTTTTTAACTTATTTAAAGATGCCGCTAAGTTAATCGGACGCTAATTCGAGTTAACTCATTCACTGGTTACTCGATGAGTATTCTGCGCTTTGTGAGCAATAACCTCATTATAGGCATCGTTTTTGTTGCATCCGCTCCGAGGTCGGCAATGGCGCTTGCGTTGCTCTACCTCCAGCATCTGACCTCCATGGCAGGAGACAATGGTCTATTTTGTTTGCAACAAAATAGACCATGCAGTCGTACTTCAACACGACCTAAGCCGTTAGATAGGGTTGAAACTTGCCTTTAATGAGCCATTCAAGTATGTCATATCTTAGTCGCTTGATCTTTGTTAAGGGAAGATCATTATTTCAACAACTTGTTTGAACTTAATAGCTTAAGCGCCCCAATGACATCGCGTCATTCATCATATGGGTATAAAAACACATAACGATACTGATGTATTTTTGTTTATTGATGTGATCTATTGATTAAAAAATAGATAAAAAAATGGCCCAAAACTATCCAGTTGTTTTGGGCCTAGGGAAATGGCTCGATTAAGAGCCTTGCGCTACTGCTGTGGCATCATAAGAGTGCTTAAGATGCCAAAGACTGAATAAATCATTAATTAACTATAGTCAGACTTATTGAGTTTTGCATAAAAATTAATCAACAATGTTGGTTTTGGTCTGTTTTTTATCGCAAGATTTTGATTGTAAATGCTTTATTAACCCTGGCTGAGGTTAATTAGTGTGTCATAGACTTACGTTAACCCTGTCGCGGACTAATTCACGCGGTAAATTGTTTTTCAGCCTATGGCCTAAGTGTTTTACGACCCCAAGTACGACCTTGTGATAACTCACTAACATCTCACCTCGTGGCATTATGGCTAAATGTTGCTGTGTCGGTTGATCAAAAGTAGTTGTGGTAATATCACGACCCATTAAATAATCTTGTGCTTGCGGGGCACTTAATTCCATGGTTTTTGCTGGGTTATGTGCTGCTGCTGATAAAGCAATAACGGCTTCATGTTTTGCTTTGTAGCCTTTTTTCATTGCATCTGCGAGCTTAATTCCAATACGTTGAAAGCGCATTTTGCCAATAAACGGTATAAATTGGGCTGGAAATAACCAATATTCATCATCACGTACCATGATCACGTCATCACTAGGTAACTCGAGACAGAAGTTGTTTTGAAAGTATTGTATTAACTCCGTTTTTTGCTTTTCGTTTACGGGAGTAAATGGAAAGTTTTTTTGTAATTTTGGCTGTTTTTTTACTCGCTCGACTGAGGCTATTTTGCGGATTTTGGCGACAAAAAAACCTTCACTGTCGTAAATTTGTGGCCAAACATGTAGAAAACCTTCTTTAGTGCACGCTTGGGCTGCGCCATCAAATAAATCTGTCAATGAGATAAATTCAACCGCATCAGGATATATTTGTTTTAAGTGTCGACAGATATGTTGGTTTTCTAACTGGCTTAGGGTGCAAGTAGAATAGACTAAGGTCCCACCAGGTTTTAATGCCAAAAATGCAGATTCGATAAGATCTTTTTGGGTTTCGCCAATCGCAGTAACATCATCAATATCCCAATGTTTTAATGCCAATGGATCTTTACGAACCGTTCCTTCGCCGCCGCAAGGAGCATCCAATAAAATAGTATCAAACGATTCAAATAAATACTCACCAAATACTCTGCCATCAAAATGGGTCAGGGCAGTATGGCTTGCGCCCATTCGTAGCACGTTGGCATGCAATACTTTCACTCGACTGGCGGAGTATTCATTAGCAACTAATAAGCCACGGTTATTCATTAAGGCTGCTATTTGAGTGGTTTTAGAGCCAGGAGCTGAAGCAAGGTCTAAGACAATTTCAGGTGCGGTATCATTTGAAAAGAGTGCAGTTGGCGGCAGCATAGAGCTGGCTTCCTGGATGTAAAACAGCCCTTGAATATGTTCGATGGCATTGCCTAGCTGAATGTCATCTTTGCCTTCAATCCAAAATCCGTCCTCACACCAAGGTATCGGTGAGAGTTGCCAGCCTGCTTGCGTCATGATGTTGATAAACGCGACGGTACTTATTTTTAGTGTATTAACCCGAATGGATTGACGAAGCGGTTTATCACAATAAGCGATAAACTCTTCTAAAGATAAGTGGGCGGGTAACTCTTTCTCAATGTGCTTGATAAAGTTTGTATTTAATTGGACCATAATAGTAAACGATAAATTATTTTTGCAGTGATTGGGTCGATCATATCACGGAATTGTACGCCCTGATCGGCAATGATTACTGTATATTGAGGTTATTAAAACCGACTGGGTTATGGAGATATATGTGTTAAATAGAGTGTGGTTAGTATTTTTTATCATTGCCGCGTTGTCTATCGTGATCCAATTGGTAAATGGCAACGTCAATGTATTAAGCGAGTCGGTTACTGCTTTGTTTGCCAGTGCCAAATTAGCGGCAGACATCTCAATTGGCTTGATTGGTGTGCTAGCGTTATGGATGGGCCTTATGCAGGTGGGTGAAAAGGCCGGTGTAGTGGGTTTGTTTGCCCGTATATTCGAGCCTTTACTCTCCAAGTTGATGCCTGAGGTTCCTCGTGGCCATGTGGCGTATGGGAGTATTAGCATGAATCTGACTGCGAATATGCTGGGGTTAGATAATGCCGCAACCCCCTTAGGCTTAAAAGCAATGCATGATCTGCAAACGCTTAACCCGGTCAAAGCGGTTGCAACCAATGCCCAAATTTTATTTTTAGTGTTAAATACCTCCTCGGTAACGTTAGTCCCAGTGACAGTGTTTCTCTATCGCGCGCAACAAGGTGCTGCTAATCCTGCTGATATATTTTTGCCTATCTTGTTGGCCACAAGTGTCTCGACCGTTGTGGGGCTGCTGGTTGTGGCTTTGGTGCAACGTATCTCGTTATTCAATAGTGTTATTTTGGCTTATGCTGCCATCATTATGAGTGTGTTCATGGCAGGTATGGCTTATTTAGTGACATTATCGGCCGATGCAATAGGCCAAGTGTCTATGATTTTGGGCAACGGCATATTGCTATTGCTCATTCTAAGTTTTATTTTAGTCGCCGGTTATCGCAAAATTGCTGTGTATGAAGAGTTTGTCGATGGTGCAAAGCAGGGGTTCAGTCAAGCAATCCAGCTTATTCCTTATTTGTTGGCGATGTTATTAGCGATTGGTTTTCTTAGGGCTTCTGGCGCATTAGATTATGCTTTGCAGCTCTTAGCTAGCGTCGTTAGCGCATTGGGAGCCGATACGCGCTTTATTGATGCGATGCCAACGGCATTGATGAAACCCTTTAGTGGTTCAGGCGCGCGGGCTATGATGCTAGAAACCATGAGTCACCATGGTGTTGACTCGTTTGCTGGCCGATTAGCCGCAATCTTGCAAGGCAGTACCGAAACGACTTTTTATGTGTTGGCCGTTTACTTTGGTTCTGTCGGGATCCGTAATGGCCGTCATGCGTTGGCATGTGGTTTAACTGCTGATATTGCCGGTATTACTGCAGCCATAGGCGTGTGTTATTGGTTTTATGGCTAATAATAAAAAGTGTAAATGTATTTTAGTACGGGACAGTGATAAAAAAGGCCGATAAATTTATCGGCCTTTTTGTGTTTGAATCGTTATTTAACCTCAACGGAGAAAAGGCTGTTTGATAATCGTTTATTATCCCGAGTGAATTTATTTAGCTTGTGTAGGTCGCCATTGTGTCCATTCATCTTGCGTATTTGCATGTAATGGGAAACGGCTTGTGGCATCGATACTATTACTGTCTGAGGTTGCATCACGTGTAGCAAATGCTATTCCGCCGGCAAGTATGGTCTCTAATGATCCCGTTTCTAACTTCGCGCCCGAAAATAATCCGACATCTAACTTAATCCCTGAAGCATCCCAAAACTGGCTGCTTTGGTTAATTAAATGAGCATATTCAGCATTGACATGGGCAAACAGCGTTATTTCAATACCTGAATCATCTAGCTGATAACCATCAATTTGGCCGACGTTAATGCCGCGAAAAAATAATGGTGTCCCCACTTTAATTGAACCCAGTTGATCATCAACTAATTGGAATACTACTGCATCTTTGGGTACATTGGCTGCAAAACTAGCGTGCGCTAAGGCGACAAACGTATCAACTAATTCCAGACTCTTGCCAGGGATAACCCCAATATACGGCCCCGTTAATAATGCATCTAGTGCATTAATCCCAGCTAAAGAAATCTGTGCATCAATAATGAAGTATTCACTGTCATTGGCGCTGAAGTGGTGTGCATATTGGCCAAACAAATACGCTGTTGCACTAAGTGTGTTTAAATCTTGGTTTAGCTTAACGTGTGTCACTTCACCAATTTGATGACCTTGGAAACGAATGGCGGCATTGGCAGTGATTTTTGCACTGACGGGTAAGGTGAGATTAATGACCTTAGCCTGCATAAGCGCATATGATTTTTTGTCATACAAGCGCAGATTCGGCTCACGGTGTTGAATATCAGCTATGTCATCTATGTGGCCAAGAGTAATACTGCCGTTAATAGCGCCTTTAAGTGGGGCGACATTAATATCAACGCCCGCGAGACTGGCATTGATGGCGACAGCATCGTTGCGCCAAAACACTGTATTGGGTTTTATTAGTGGAATAAATTTATTGTCGATATTAATATCGATGTTAAATTTATCTGTGTTTGCTAACCAGTTAATTTTACTTACCGAGCCGATTTGCATTTTTTTATAATAAATAGGTGATCCTTCAGCTAAATCTGCCCCATCAATACTGGTCAAGGTTAAATGGGTCATTTGCTGCTGAGCATATAATGCCTTGGCTGACTCAATTGATTCATGCAGTTTCAATTTACTATTGACCGCAAGTAGGGCGCTGTTATTACCTGGAATTAAGCTAATGGCCCCTTCAAGCATAGTGGTTACATCGCGAGTCTTAACACTTATGCCTTCTAGTGAAGCATTTATGGATAATGCACTTTCAGGCACAAAGAAACTTCCCTTCGTGAGTAAATTTTTAAATTCAGGTAGAATTTCAATATGATACTCAACAGTTGAAAAATCTTGGCTTATGTTAGTACTGAGAATTTGGCCAATAGGTAATTGTTTATAACGCACTTGTGCACCATTACTGACACCAGTATGGGTATTGGCAACGACAGTTAGCTCTATTTTGTCTTCACTGAGTAAGTCTGGTGCATCTGAAGCCAGTTCAAATTGCATCGCCTCAGTTGATGCCTGGCTACCAGGCAAAACATTAATCACACTTCCCGTAACGAGCCGACTGACGTGTTTGACACCTTTTAATGATATTTCGGGACCACTTAACCAAAACTGACTATCTTTGGCAATTAACGCTTTGTATTGGTAGTTAACTCGAGCAATGAATTGAACCCCGGTTGGCGTTAAGGATTTTTTCTCAATTTGACCAATAGCAATACCACGGTAGATGATAGCTGTCCCTTCGCTGACATCCTCACCATTTGCCGCAGTTAGGCTAAAATCAATCCCACCGAGAGCCGTTTGTTGATCTTCATACAGGGTATATTCATCGCCATTTACCGCTTTTTCGGTATCAGTGCCGCTATCAAAACTGATCCCGCCTGCTAAAATTGACGCAATACTTTCGGTACTGACTTTGATGCCAGCTAAAGAGGCATCAATCTTTAACCCCGAGACATTCCAAAAGTGGGAGTCTTTATTGACTAAATGAGCATATTGTTCTTGAACAAATGCACTGATAATAATTTGTTTGTTGCCGTGTAGACGGTAGCTGACCACACTGCCGACAGGCGCTTGACGGAAAAATACTGGCGAGCCAACATCAATAGATCCCAGTCGAGGTGATTTTAGCTCGATCATGAGCCCTTCAATGCCGGGGAGAATTGCTGGCGCTTCTCGCTCAGCTTCGAATTCGGTTGCAGAGCGCCCATCTCCTGGCTGAATGGCAATATAATTGCCTGAAAATAAGGTGTCTAATCCTTCGACTCCAGTAATACTCGCTTTGGGTTTGACTAACCAAAAAAGAGTATTTTTGTTTAAAAATGGATCGGCGCGATAATCCATTACCACTTTGACGTTAACCCCTCTGAGATCATCATCAATACCTATGTCGGTGACTTTACCTACCGACAAACCTTGGTATTTTACCAAGGTTTTACCAATATCGATCCCGGCGGCACTGGGGAAGTGGATCAAAACGTCAATGCCGGACTCATTAATGCTTTTTACTCCTAACCAAGCACCTAATATTAAGGCGACAACAGGCAATAACCATATTGGCGAGAATAATTTTTTCTTCACAACTTTAGGCGATTCAATTTGTGTCATTAGTGTGTTCCAAGCGGTCCCAGAGTAAACGAGTATCTAACACTCTTGCCGCGAGTTGAGTCAGTAAGATGACTAACGCAAACGCGGTAGCGGCAGGTGCAGGTTTTGCGTCTAATAGTTGCCCCATATTGACTAGGGCAACTGTTAATGAAATCACGAATAAATCAAGCATTGACCAACGGCCAATCCATTCAATGATATGAAAACCCACCATCAATTTTCTTTTTGATACTGGAAGGTTAAAGCTGATAGCCGTTAAATAGGTGGCCAAACCAATAATTTTTAGCCAAGGCACTAATATACTGGCAGTAAACACAATAATAGCAATCGGGAACATGCCCGTTTTGACCAGATGGCTAATACCACTAAAAATAGTGTCATGGGTAACCTCTCCCCGATTTGTCAGGAGGGTTATTGGGTAGATATTGGCGACAACAAGTAAAATTGTTGCGGTAACCAGTAAAGCCCAACTTTGCTGAATGCTGGCATAATTTCGACTACTTAACTGGCTAAAACAGCGTCGACAATGACTACTCGTCGTCAGATTAACCTTGCGACAAACGGGACATAAACATAAGCCCATTTTTTTCCCCTGCAAATGCGTGGGAGTATTCGCGGTCGGCGTGTCTTTAATCTCATCAACCGATTCGGTAGGGAGCAAGGTGGGTTTATCTGGGGGTGCAATAGGAAGATTAGTCATCAACATAGCCCCACATATGTTCTAGGTTATATTCACGTTGTAAAAATAAAATGATGATAAACAACATCGTAAAACAAAAGGTACCCATACCGAAATACACATCTGAAAAATCAGATAATTGGAATGCCGACACTAAAAAGCTAATCACATAAATTTCTAACATGGTCATTTGGGATATTAAGCCATGGTTTTTTAACAATGTGGTGTACGCTCTTTGCCAAAATGAACTGTGTAATTTTAGCTTTACAACGACAACCTGAGTCAGAATCGACAATATTAATAATCCAGGGGCGATAACAGCCGCAACCATGACGGCTAAGCCGACAACCCAATAACCTTCAGACCAAACTGTCACCGCGGCATGCATGACTGTTGTCGTGCGGACACTGCCAAGAAAGTGAATTTCTAATACAGGTAATAAATTGGCCGGAATAAAGATAACTAATGCTGCAATGCATAACGCCAGCATGCCATTAATAGAACAATAAGGAGAATCATAAAGAGCAGTATGACAACGAGGACAAAGCGCTCTAGCACTAGAGGGCAAGGCTCGTTTTCTCACCGCCAAATCACATGATTGGCATAACGTTATAGAATCATGATCATCAAATTCATGCATGAAGAATTAGTCTAATCCATTGTGAAACACATTATTGGGTAGCGAAGAGTTAAGCCTCTCTGCTTTGCCTTATATTGGCAGATAAATGAGTCTGTTGTTCAACAATCTCAATTTTCTGTGTTTGATAATATCAGAATAATCAGAACACTTGCATCATAAGTTAACTATGTGAGATTCTATGCACTGTATATAAAAACAGTGAGGATTACATCATGGCAGTGATAACCCAATTTGTCGTGGTCAGAGAAGGGGTGGAGAAGATGACATTTATATCGAAGAAAGAGGCTGATGCCTACGATAAGATGCTTGATATTTCCGATAACCTGGTGCCGTTTCTTATTAAGGCGGACCTCGGACTTGATGAAAATAAATGCGAACAACTGGCATTTTATCTAGCAAACAATAAAGATGAGCTTTCTAACTTGCTAAAAGGCATCGTACAGGTTAAAAACGCTCCTACAGCTAAAACCAAAAAGACTGTGGCTAAAAATACACCACTAGAATAGCGACGTTAATCACTCTGTTTTCGAGTGAATGTCAGCTTAAGGAATGGAAATGAAAACCGAATTTTACCAAACATTAAATCGTCAAGCACAAGCTTTACTTGAAGGCGAAGATGATTTAATTGCGGCAATGGCAAATTTTTCAGCGTTGCTAAACGACAACTTAGCAGACCTCAACTGGGCTGGTTTTTATATCAAGCGTGGTGAACAATTAGTACTAGGGCCTTTTCAAGGTAAAGTGGCTTGTACCCGTATCATTATGGGTAAAGGTGTATGTGGCACTGCTGCAGCGGAAAATAAAACCCAACGAGTGGCAGACGTGCATCAATTTGACGGCCATATAGCATGTGATTCTGCCAGTAACTCAGAAATAGTGATCCCTGTTAGACACGGCCATGAGGTTGTGGCAGTGTTAGATATCGACAGCCCATTATTGAATCGATTCGATCAAGATGATCAAATTGGTTTAGAATATATGGTAAAAAGCTTCGAAACTTGCCTATTTGGTTAAATAGCGAACAATTTTGATTAAATCATGGTCGCATTCGCTGTCGCGGGCTTTATAATATGCCGCTGTACGCATTTGTGCTGGATTTACTGATGATCGATGATTAAGCTGACAGTAAGTTTGGTTAAATTGTTAAGGTTTGTTTCTATGACTTTAGCAAACGAGCGGATAGTGATATTTTGTACGTTGAGCCTTAACAGTAAGGTTTAACGAAAGATGAACGACTGCATGGCAAATTTAATGCCGCATAATCAGTCCCTTTATTAACGTGGAAGTAAAAATGGAATCAACAGACAAGTTGACCGACACCAACGCAATTTTAGCGTATTTATATGAAACCTTTCCTTTATGCTTTATTGCTGAAGGCGAAACTAAACCATTAAAAATTGGTTTGTTTCAAGACTTGGCTGAACGGTTAGCTGATGATTCTAAAGTCAGTAAAACACAATTACGTGTAGCGCTTCGTCGTTACACAAGCAGCTGGCGCTACTTGAAAGGCGTTAAAGCGGGTGCCAAACGTATCGATCTTGAAGGTAATGAATGTGCTGAGTTAGAACAAGAACACATCGACCATGCTATTCTTACACTGAAAGAAAGCCAAGAGAAAGCCAAAGCCAAGCGTCAAGCGTTAGCGCCTAAAAAGCCTGCTAAGAAAGTTGCGCCTAAACGAGCCCCAGTGGTTAAGAAAGAACGTCCAGCAGCAGTAGTTGTGCCAGTCATTAAACTTGTGCCTGCAAAGCTTGAAGATTTAAAACAAAAGCAACGTGTGAATGTTAAATTAGGAGCCACACCAGTACCCGGTGTTGTGACTGATATTAATAAAGAAGATGTGCTTGTTCAGTTAGATACTGGCTTATCCATCAAAGTACGTGCAGAACACATACTATTATAGAAAATTTAAGGAGTACTTGTTGATGCGAAAACTTACCTTGGCCGCGTCAATTGCCTGTTTATTTGTCGGCTTTTCGGCATGGGCAATTTCACCAACGATTCAAATCAGCGAGTTACCTAAACTAGCACAAGAGCCACAACATAAAGTGGCTAGCAAGCGAGTAACGACTTTGTTTACTCGCTCGCATTATCACCGTTTTAATCTCGATAATGCATTTTCTGAACAAATCTATTCTCGCTTTCTTGAGCAGCTTGATTATCGCCGTAATGTGCTGACTGCGGCAGACATTGCTAGCTTTAGTCAATATCAAAATCTGTTTGATAATATGCTCGAGTCAGGCAATATTAGCGCAGCATTTAAGATGTACGATGTGGTGCAAAAGCGTCGTTATGAACGTTTTTCTTACGCCTTGTCTTTGCTTGACAAAGAATTTGATTTTACCAAAGCAGGCGATTCGTATGAATTTGATCGCAAAGATGCTGCTTGGCCAAAAGATGAAGCCGAAGTTAATGACCTTTGGCGTCAGCGGGTTAAATACGATGCGTTAAACCTAAAGTTAACCGGTAAAAAATGGCCTGACATTGTTGAAGTGCTCGAGAAGCGTTATAACAATGCCATTAAGCGTTTAAGCCAAACCCAAAGTGAAGACGTATTTCAAACCGTGATGAACGCGTTTGCTCGCAGCGTTGAACCTCATACAAGTTATTTATCTCCACGCAATGCAGAACGTTTCCAAATGGAAATGAACTTAAGCCTCGAAGGCATTGGTGCTGTGTTACAAATGGATGATGACTATACCGTTATCAAAAGTTTAGTAGCCGGAGGACCGGCCGCAAACAGTGAAAAGTTATCACCTGAAGATAGAATTGTCGGTGTTGGCCAAAAAGATGGCGATGTAGTTGACGTTATCGGTTGGCGTTTAGATGATGTTGTTGACCTGATTAAAGGGCCAAAGGGCAGTGAAGTTGTTTTACAAATTTTACCGAAAAAAGGTGGTGCGAATGCTAAGCCTTTTGAACTGGTCATTACCCGAGATAAAATTCGCTTAGAAGATCGCGCTGCGACCTCAAAAGTGGTTGAGCCTAAAGAAGGTCAATATGCGGATCGTAAAATTGGGGTGATCCAGATCCCTGGTTTTTATATGAATTTATCCCAAGATGTAGCCAAAGAAATTACTCAACTTGAAAAAGACAATGTTGAAGGCATTATTATTGACCTTCGTGGTAATGGCGGCGGCGCGTTAACGGAAGCAACATTACTGACAGGCTTGTTTATTGATAAGGGTCCAGTGGTTCAAATTCGGGATGCCAATGGTGGTATTAATCAAAATAGTGATAACGATGGTGTCAGTGCATACAATGGCCCATTAACTGTGATGGTTGATCGTTATAGTGCATCAGCATCAGAGATTTTTGCAGCGGCTTTACAAGATTATGACCGTGCACTTATTGTGGGTGAATCGACCTTTGGTAAAGGAACCGTTCAGCAACATAAGAGTTTAGGTCGAATTTATGACATGTATGAAAAACCGATTGGTCACGTGCAATATACCATAGCTAAATTTTATCGTATTAATGGGGGCAGTACTCAGTTAAAAGGCGTCACTCCCGATGTGAGTTTTCCGACTGCATTAGCGCCTGGTGAATATGGCGAGTCAGAAGAGCAAAATGCCTTACCATGGGATAAAGTTCCAGTAGCTCAGTACAGCACGCTAGGAAATATTACCCCGATGTTGATCCAAAATCTCGATGCGAAGCATAAAGAACGCATCAGTAAAGATGTTGAGTTCAGTTATATTTATCAAGATATTAATGAGTTTAAAAAACATCATAAAGACAAAACGATATCGCTTGTTGAAAGCGAACGTATGGCCTCTCGTGAAGACGATGATAAGCGCGCTCTAGACCGGGCAAATGCTCGTAGAGTCCATGATGGTTTGGCTGCGGTAAAGTCTTTAGATGATATAGAAAAGAGCGATGACAGTAAGTTACCTGATGCCTTTTTAGATGAAACTGCTTATATTACACTCGATATGGCCGATGCTGAAAAAATGGCTAAAACAAGCCAAAAGTAATTTATGATAACTGTTAAAAAACGCGCTTAAGGCGCGTTTTTTATTAATCACAATAATTAATAATGATGCCAATTTTTTAAGTTTACACCCCAATATCATCAAACTGGCTTCAGTACTGTTCGACAAGGATCCTGTATGAATCAAGCTCAAGAAAAACACCTAAAAGATTATGCAAAGCCTGCCTTTACCATTTCCCATATTGATTTAAACGTTATTCTCGATGGTAAAAACACTAAAGCTACTGCTGTCAGCAAAGTGATCCGTAATGGCGATCATCAACATGATTTAGTGCTTGATGGTGAACAACTTTCACTTAGTTCGGTGAAGATTAACGGTGTGGCGGCAAATTATCGTCAACATGATAGCCAGTTGACGATCACCACAGAACAGACAGAATTTGAATTAGAGGTCATCACTTTACTCGATCCTGAGACTAACTCTAGTCTTGAAGGTCTTTACATGTCAGATGGTGCTTATTGCACCCAATGTGAAGCTGAAGGATTTCGCCGGATCACCTATTTCTTAGACAGACCCGATGTTCTGGCTATTTATACCGTGCGCATTGAAGCCGATAAACAAGCATGTCCTTTTTTGTTAAGTAACGGTAATTTAATTGATAAAGGCGAGATGCCACGTTCGGGTCGTCATTTTGTACAATGGCATGATCCATTTCCAAAACCAAGTTACTTATTTGCCCTCGTGGCAGGAGATTTTGATTTACTCAATGATACCTTTATCACGCTGTCTGGACGTGAGGTTAAACTTCAAGTATTTGTAGATAAAGGTAATCTACATAAAGCTAACCACGCAATGGCGTCATTGAAAAAAGCGATGAAATGGGATGAAACCCGTTTTGGTCTTGAGTACGACCTTGATATTTATATGATTGTTGCCGTTGATTTTTTCAATATGGGCGCCATGGAAAATAAAGGTTTGAATGTCTTTAATACCAAATTCGTTCTGGCGGATAAAGCCAGTGCTACAGATGACGATTATCATGGTATTGAGTCTGTTGTTGCCCATGAGTATTTTCATAACTGGACCGGTAACCGAGTGACGTGTCGTGATTGGTTTCAGTTAAGTTTAAAAGAAGGCTTAACGGTTTTTCGCGATCAAGAATTTAGTTCCGATGTGGGTTCTCGCGCCGTAAATCGAATTCATGCTATCCGAGTGATGAAAAACCAACAGTTTGCCGAAGATGCCGGTCCTATGTCTCATCCTATTCGTCCTGAAAGCGTGATTGAAATGAATAATTTCTATACTGTGACGGTTTACGACAAAGGGGCTGAAGTGATCCGTATGATGCACACCATTTTAGGTGAGGAAGGTTTCCAAGCAGGGATGAAATGCTATTTTGAACGTCATGATGGCCAAGCGGTAACCTGTGATGACTTTGTTAATGCTATGCAAGACGCCAGCGGTAAAGATTTAACCTTATTCCGTCGTTGGTATAGCCAAGCCGGCACGCCTGTGGTGACAGTTAAAGACAGTTTTAATGCAGACAAGGGTGAGTATCACTTAACCGTTTCTCAGCAAGTAATGTCACAAGGCGTTAAGGGGCAAACACTTCATATACCGTTCAGTGTTGAATTATTGGACAGTGCAGGGCGATCAATTGTCAATAAAGTGCTTGATGTGACTAAAGTCAGCCAAACATTTGTGTTTGATGGACTGGACAATGCGCCTGTAGCCTCTTTACTACAAGACTTTTCGGCACCCGTTAAGCTGGTTTACGACTTTAGCATTGACCATCTTGTTCACCTTATGCGTTATGCCTCTAGCGAAGTGGCTCGCTGGGAAGCATCAGTACAATTAATCAGTCAAACCATATGGAACAACGTTGCTCAGTTGCAAAAGCAGCAAGTCATGATGGTTGATACTCGTGTTATTGAAGCATTCAGAGGTGTCATTTTAGACGCCAATATAGATCAAGCCTTAGTGGCTGAAATTCTCTCTATTCCTTCGGCCTCAGCATTAATAGAGCAGGTGGATAATGTTGATTTAGATGCATTGGCTAAAGCCAGAGAGTTTGTTGTTGAAGAGCTCGCATCAGCTTGTGAAGATGAGTTATTGGTTCGTTATCGAGAGCTATTGCTTGTTGATAATGCCGGTGCGCGGGCATTTAAAAATATTGCCTTATCATTATTATGCCAAGTGACAGATACTCACGAATCATTAGTTGAAAAACAATACTATTCCGCTAGCAACATGACTGACAGCTTAGGTGCCCTGAAAGCGGCAGCTACGGCAAAATTAACCTGTTTACCTATGTTACTCAGCGACTTTGAGTCTACGTGGCAATCAACCCCATTAGTAATGGATAAATGGCTTACTCTGCAAGCTTTAGTCAATAGTGATGAGGTGATAGAACAAATTAAAATGCTGACCAAACATCCGAGTTTTAGTTTTTCAAATCCAAACCGTATTCGTTCATTAATTGGCGCTTTTGTGGCTGCCAATACCTATCAATTCCATCGTGCCGATGGTGAAGGGTATCGCTATTTAACCAAAATTTTAGTGAAATTGAATAAAACAAACCCACAAGTCGCATCACGAATGATCACGCCATTAATTCAGTTTGCAAAGTTTGATCAACAGCGCCAACAATTAATGAAACAGTGTTTAGTCGAATTAAAATCACTACCAGATTTATCGACAGATTTGTATGAAAAAGTGACTAAATCGCTAGTAGAATAATGGTCGATATTCACGCTTATTTAGGGTGAATAATCGCGTGGCCTGAAATCGTAAAAAGGAGAGCTTGCTCTCCTTTTTTATGGAGTAAATCATGGATTTTTTGTTTTCTCTCAACGTGAGTTATGAAGCATTTCTACCTTATTACCAAGGACTTGCAGAAAAAGTGCAGGTAAGAGACCACCAAGGTCGTGTTTTGCACATAAATGGTAAGTATTTTAGACCTTATTTAACCCTTCAAGGCATTCACGGACAGTTTAAATTAGTCCTTAGTCCTGAAGGTGATTTTAAATCAATTACTAAATTATAGAGTATTTACTTCAAACGTTTGATTTATTAGTTATGTGTTAAGTAGTCATCCTTGAATACTTATAAGTCTATGAAAATAAACTTTTTTCATTAATTGTGGAATGATTGTAATTTTATCGTCGGTGATAATTCAAATATAGGCCTGTTTTATTTGATCATATTTGGTCACACAGCGTTAATTTTCTTAAACATTTTCTTTTTTTTGACCTTGCTCAATATAGTTAAATGCTGTAACAATAGTGTTGCCTGTGGGCTAACAAGATGTTGGTTAAATTCCTATAACAACTAATCCAGCAGGTTACGGAGATGAACTAAAATGAATATTGTTAAAAAAAGATTTAACAGGTCGACTCTCGCTTTGGGGGTGGTGTCGGCATTATGTTTGGGAATGAGCACTTCTGCTTCAGCGGTTTCATTTGATTGGGGTGATGTTCGGGGCACTTTTGATTCAACTTGGACTGTCGGCGCAAGCTGGCGTGTATCAGACCGTGATTGGAATGATCAAATCGGTAAGGTGAATCAACCACAATTTGATTGGTCAGGTTACTCTGCATTTGGTGGTGCATTTGGTTCAACCAAATATACCTCAGCAGAGATTTGGGAGCAGCCAGGTTCTTATTCAAGCAACAATGATTTAAGTAATTTACTGTATGCACAGGGTGATACCACTTCTGAGATCGTCAAAGGTCTTCATGAGCTGTCTTTAAAATATGAAAACTACGGCGTCTTTTTACGCGGTATGTATTATTATGACCGTAAGTTAAATGACGGTGATTATGATTTTAATGATCCATTAACGGGTAAAGAGTTTGATCCTTGTGAAGACAACAAAGCATCAGAAGTGCAATGTAAAGACGTTCGCATATTGGATGCCTTTGTTTACGGTAACTGGAATTTAAACGACGGTGCAAATCCATTAAGTGTTCGCGTGGGTAACCAAGTGGTTTCTTGGGGTGAAAGTACTCTTATTTCTCACGGTATCGCTGAAATTAATGCTGTAGATTTAAATATTCTCAATGCACCTGGTGCAGAGCTTAAAGAAGCATTCCGTCCGCAAGGTATGGTTTGGGCATCGTTAGGCTTAAGTGAGAACTTAAACCTTGAAGCCTTTTATCAATATGATTGGCAACCCATTTGGATCCCTACACCTGGTTCAAACTTTGCAACCAATGATTTCGCTGGTTATGGCGGCTATAACCAAAATGCGCAATTGGGTTTCAACTCTAACCCAGACATCAACCAAGATTTCCTGATTTCTGAATACACACGTCTATATGACGCGGCGGCAGCGAGTGGATTTAATTCGGCTTATGCAGCTTATATGTTGTCGTATTCAACCAAAACAGCTTTAGTTCAAGATGCTGCAGATCCAAGTGATGATGGCCAATTTGGGGTCAAGTTAGGTTATTATTCGCCAGAACTAGGTGAAACTGAATTTGGTTTGTATTACATGAACTACCATAGCCGTCGTCCACTTATTAGCGGTACAGCTTCTAATTTTACTGCCGGAGCTATTGGTCGTGATTATGGTCGTTTAGCACAAAGTGGTGGGGTTATTGACCGCGAGTTGTTGTTAAGCATGGAAACCTTTACTAAGTCACAAATTGTCTATCCTGAAGATATCCAATTGTATGGTTTTAGCTTTAACACCTTAGTGGGTGACACTTCCGTTGCCGGTGAAATTTCCCATCGTGTTGATGAGCCATTGCAAATAGATGACGTAGAGTTATTGTTTGCTGCTATGCCTCAGCAATTAGCTAACGCAGGACTCCGCCCTGATCTTGATGGTATTTCGCAACTGGATGTTCCTGATCCTGGTGAAACGGTTGATGGTTTCATTCTCACTGATACCACTCAAGCGCAAATGACCTTTACTCACTTGTTTGGTCCTACACTAGGTTTAGATAATTTGACCATGTTGGCGGAAGTGGGCGGCGTATGGGTCCATGATATGCCTGATTTTGATGAATTACGTTTAAATGGTCCAGGAACGGCTCGTTCTGGTGGTAATCCAGAAATGACCGGCATTATTGCGGCTGTGCATAATGGCCCAGAGACCAACCCATTCCCAACTGATTTTGCTTGGGGTTATCGTTTAGTGGCTAAAGCTGACTTTAACAATTTTTTTGCGGGTGTGAACATGTACCCAAGAATTATCTTCTCTCATGATGTTGATGGTATTACACCGGATCCGATGTTCTTATTCACCGAAGGCAGAAAGTCTGTTGCTCTGGGAGTGAACTTTGATTATCAAAGTCGTTGGGGTGCGGATATTTCTTACAACAGCTTCTTTGGTGGGGTAGGAACAACAAATGCCATGACAGATCGAGATTACATCTCTTTCAACGTCAAGTATTCGATTTAAAAGGATAATTATAATGAAGAAACTGACGATATTATCGGCAGCAGTGATGATAGCACTGAGTGCACCTGCTGCGCTGGCGAAAGTATCACAAGCTGATGCAGACAAATTGGGTACATCATTAACGCCTTTGGGTGCTGAAAAAGCGGCTAATGCTGATGGTTCAATTCCTGCTTGGGGTGGTGGTATTAGTAAGCCTATTGCTGGGTACACTAAGGGCATGCATCATCCAGATCCTTTCCCGAGTGACAAAGCATTATTTACAATTACTAATGCCAATAAAGCGCAATATGCTGAGTTTTTATCTCCCGGGCAGAAAGAATTATTTGAAGTATATCCAGATACTTACAAAATGAATGTGTATGAGAGCCGTCGTACTGCTGCAGTACCTCAATATGTCTATGATGCGACCAAAGTCAATGCAGCCAGAGCTGAGTTAGTGTCTCAAGGCAACGGTATTACTGGAGCGACTATCGGTGTTCCATTTCCTATCCCTGCTAACGGTCTAGAAGTCATTTGGAATCATATTCTACGTTTTCGCGGTGTTGATGTAGAAACGTATCGAAGCCAAGCAGCGCCAATGTCTAATGGTTCTTATACATTGGTAGAAACGGCTGAGGCAATTCGATTTGAATATTCTCGCCCTGAAGTGACCCTAGACAAACTTAAAGAAACGAATACTTTGTTCTACTTTAAGCAGGTGGTCACTCAGCCAGCGCGTTTAGCCGGTACTGCGTTGTTGGTAAAAGAAACCATGGATCAAGAAGCGTTACCACGCCAAGCTTGGACCTATAACACTGGACAGCGTCGCGTTCGTAAAGCGCCTAACGTCGCTTTTGATACGCCAGGTACTGTGTCCGATGGATTGAGAACAACCGATGATTTCGATATGTTTAACGGTTCTCCAATGCGATATAACTGGGAGTTAGTCGGTAAAAAAGAACTTTACATTCCATATAATGATTATCGTTTACATTCAGATGCATTGAAATACGACCAAATTTTAAAACCTGGTCATATTAATCCTGAATATGCACGTTATGAAAAGCATCGCGTATGGGAAGTGAAAGCAACATTAAAAGAAGGAATGCGCCATACCTATAAGACCCGAGTGTTTTATATTGACGAAGATTCTTGGCAAATATCTGTAACGGATATATACGATAACCGCGATGAACTTTATCGTGTCGGTGTCGCTCATAGTATCAATTATTATGAAGTGCCTACTCTGTGGAGTACATTAGAAGTCTTCCATGATCTTCAGTCACGTCGTTATTTAGCGATGGGTTTAGACAATGAAGGTCGTATGTACAATTTTGATGCATCACTTTCTGAAGCTAACTTTACCCCGGACGCATTAAGACGTGCAGGTATTCGTTAATTAGCCATAAATAAAAAAAGGGGCGTTTACGCCCCTATAATAAATTGTAAAGGAAGTTTGTATGACGTTTAACATGCTTCGCAGTGTAGTGGCGATTGGGATTAGTGCATGTTTATTTACTACTTCAGTAGATGCTCAACTCGATCCTCTTTCTGTTCAAATTCAACCCTTAGCTCAATCCTCTTTATTACTTGATATTGCCAATGCGGGCGACACACTTGTTGCGGTAGGCCAACGCGGTAATGTATTGCGCTTAGAGAATAATCAATGGCATCAAGTTGCAACTCCAGTATTGTCTCAGTTAACCAAAGTTTTTTTCTTCGATGAGAAACAAGGTTGGGCCGTCGGACATGATGCAACCATCATTCACACCCAAGACGGTGGATTAACGTGGTCTGTGCAGATGCAATCTGCTGACATTGAAAAACCCTTTATGGATGTGCGTTTCTACAGCCCTGTTGATGGTATTGCGGTTGGTGCGTATGGATTATTTTATCGCACAGCTGATGGCGGTAAAACATGGCTGGAAGAGTATCACCAAGAATTGCTCTTTGAAGAAGACGTATCCTATTTAAATGACCTTAAAGCCGAAAATGAAGCCTATTACTTATCTCAGCGATCGTTTTTATTACCTCATTTTAACCGTTTAATTCGTTTGCAAGATAATCGCTTGTTGCTTGTCGGTGAGCAGGGAATGGTAGCGGTATCGGATGATAATGGTCACACATTCTCAAAAACCAATTTTGACTATGATGGCTCAATGTTTAATGCCATTTCGGTTGGGGAAGATGTCTATGTTATGGGGCTTCGTGGTCATGTATTTAGGTCGGATTTAAGTTTATCAGAATGGCAACAAGTGGATTTACCTGTCCAATCATCAATCAATAGCGCACTTATTACACCTAGTAATGACCTTTACCTAGTCGGAAATGCTGGGATTGTGTTGTCAGTCGATGATGGTAAAGCAACCATTGTTACCAGACGTCAAGGTGAAAATATTGTCGCAATTGCCAAAGACAGTAAAGGCCAGTTATGGTTTGCCGGTTCTAAGGGACTGTTCCAGCTTGATTAACTCTTGGGTTAGATTGGACAATTAAAACAACAATAATAGGGCCGAAAAGATGTTAGAAAAACTGGTCAATGGATTTGAATCTCATTTATTCCGTAATCGGAAATGGGTCATAATTTCGTTTATTTTTATTACTATTTTTTTAGGGTATCAAGCCAGCCAATTAAAAATGGATGCGGCTTTTAGTAAAAATATCCCTCTCAATCACACTTACATGAAAACGTATACTAAACACCAGAAAGATTTTGGTGGTGCCAACAGCATTATGGTTGCGGTTGAAGACACTAGTGGCAATATATTCAATCCGGAATTTTTTGATGCACTGAAAAATGTACACGATCAATTATTTTTTATTCCAGGCGTAGAACGTTCTCAGGTTAAGTCTCTCTTTTCACCTTCAACTCGGTTTACCGAAGTCGTTGAAGATGGCTTTGCTGGCGGTCCGGTTATTCCGGCGGACTTTCGTAATGACGAGTACAGTCTTAACGTTGTGCGTAATAATATCGAAAAAGCCGGTATTGTTGGCCGACTCATTGGCAATGATTATACCTCTGCCATGGTATCTGCACAGTTAATGGAGTTTGACCCGCAAACAGGTAAAGCCATTGATACTATTGCGTTTGCTAATCAGTTAGAACAAGAGCTTCGTGGCAAGTTTGAAAACGATAAAATTAAGATTCATATCATCGGTTTTGCAAAAATGGCAGGGGATGTTGCAGAAGGCGCCAAAGGCGTTCTGCTGTTCTTTTTGATAGCCATTGCCATTACCGCTGTGATGGTGTACTTATTCTCAAAATCGATAATGCTAACCATATTGCCATTAATGTGTAGTTTGGTTGCGGTATTTTGGCAATTAGGACTCTTAACTGTGGTCGGGTTTGGCTTAGACCCCATGTCGATTTTAGTGCCATTTTTAGTGTTTGCCATTGGTGTCAGCCACGGGGTGCAGATGATCAATGCTGTACGTCGTCGTGTGCTTGATGGCCAAACAACGAAAGCGGCGTCTGCATCGGCTTTTCGCAGTTTATTAGTGCCCGGTGGGGTTGCTCTATTATCAGATACGGTCGGCTTTTTAACCTTACTAGCCATTGATATCGGTATTATTCGAGAGTTGGCAATTTCTGCATCATTAGGCGTAGCCGTCATTATTTTAACCAACCTTATTTTGTTACCTTTGGTGATTTCATATTTTGAATTACCGGTTAAACAAGATAACCCACAGAAACGTCAAAAAATCGAAAAAATGTGGCGTGGACTGTCTAAGTTTGCTACCCCTAAATATGCTGTAGTGGTATTGATTTTGACAGCAATACTCTATGTGGTTGGTTTTCAGCAAGCTTCAAAAATGAAAATTGGTGATTTACAGGGTGGGGCACCTGCACTGCATCAAGATTCACGTTATAACCAAGATACCTTCTTTATTACCAAACACTTTTCGATTACAACCGATGTAATGTCAGTGATTGTAGAAGCCAAACCTGAGGCTTGTACGTATCATTCCGTGTTAAGTCAAATTGATCAATTTGAGTGGATGGTAGCTAATACACCTGGGGTTGAGTCAACGGCGAGTTTGGCGTCGATTGCGAAAAAAGTGAATGCTGGGTTTAACGAAGGTAATCCGCGTTGGGAAATTTTACCTCGTACCACCGCGAGTTTAGTGCAGGCTGTTGGCCAAGTGCCAACAACGTCAGGTTTGCTCAATGGTAATTGTTCAGTGATGCCAGTGTACTTGTTCTTAACCGATCACAAAGCTGAAACCATTGAGGTTGTGGTTAATAAAGTCAAGGCCGTTGCCGCACAGCTTAACTCTGACACACTACAATTTAAGCTGGCATCAGGTCCAGTAGGTGTCATGGCGGCCACAAATGAAGCCGTGAGCGAAGCTCAGCTACCCATGATGTTATATGTTTACGGTGCCGTGTTTGTATTGTGCTTAATTAGCTTTAAATCACTCAAAGCGACTATTGCGGTGATTATCCCGCTTTATGTGGTATCGACATTAGCGCAAGCGTTAATGACAATGCTTGATATTGGTTTAGCGGTCAGTACCTTACCCGTTATTGCACTGGGTGTAGGTATTGGTGTCGATTACGGTATTTATATCTTGTCGACGATGTCCAATAAACTCAGTAATGGCATGCCGGTGCAACAAGCGTATTTTGAAGCATTAGTTGAGCGCGGCAGTGCGGTTATCTTTACCGGCTTGACGTTAGCCATTGGAGTGAGTACTTGGTTCTTCTCAGACCTTAAGTTCCAAATGGATATGGGAATTTTGCTTACATTTATGTTTTTAGTGAATATGTTAGGAGCAATTATTATTCTACCAGCACTTTCAGCTATGTTTTGGCGAAAAAAGTAGCTAAAACATATGATTAAATAAAAAAGGGAGCTTAGCTCCCTTTTTTATTTTGCATAGTTACGCTATGCAAACGACTTAAATGTCATTTTAAACACTAATCTATGCTGTCTACTAAATTTATAGAGGATGTACCACTAAAATTTTCCTCGATATAGCAGCAATTTAGTAATAAACTTTGCACAAGATCTCAGATATGAGTTTCTTTTGTTAAACAAAACGGTTATTGACGTGATATACACAAAATGACTCGGACCGACAGAATCAACAAGCCGAAACATCCATATAATTATAAGAGCGCTGCCATAGACGCTTAAGGAATCTGCACCATGGCCTTGAAAGATGCAATGCCTTCAGTACTACTGGAAAATGTAGTCAATTTAATTCACACAAAAATCCCTCATTCTCAAGCCAAACAAGTTGAGCAATTTGCTAACTGCCTCTATGCCCAAATGTCAAAAGACGATCTCAATGCCCGTAATGACAGTGATTTGTATGGTGCCGTAGTGAGCCTTTGGAATGCACTGAATAAAACGGCACAGGACAAAACACACATTCGTGTATTTAATCCTAGCCAAGCCAAACATGGTTGGCAGTCAACTCATAGCATTATTGAGGTTATCCAACTTGATATGCCTTTCTTGGTTGACTCGCTCTCAATGGCGTTAAATCGAATGGGCATCACAGCTCATGTGATGTTGCATACGCCATTAGCGGTCGTGCGTGGTAATAACAAGGTGACAGATGTGTCATTTGTGAATGACGCGACAGATGGTAGCAATAATGTGGCGGTATTCTTGGTCGAAATTGACAAGCAAAATAGTGATGCTGACATTAAGGCCATCGAAAAAGAAATACAAACAGTACTTGCTGATGTCACTGCATCGGTCAATGATTGGCAATTAATGTCTGCTACATTAACCGAGACTATTAAGCAATTACCTTCACGTCCGTTTCCTGGTGAGAAAGCTGAACTTCAAGAGTCGATTGATTTCTTGAACTATTTGAACAACCACCATTTTACTTTGCTTGGCTACCGTTATTATGATTTAAAACGCGTTGAAGGCGATGTTGAGCTTGTTCCTAATATTGAATCTAGCTTAGGACTCATGAACCGTTCAAAAACCTCACATAGTGAGCGTGGTTTATTACTCTCAAGTTTATCTGATTCTGCTCGTAAAGAGGCATTAGATGAAAGCTTACTCGTTCTCACCAAAAGTTCTGCTAAAAGCCGTGTGCATCGTCCGGCTTATGTTGACTATGTCGGTGTTAAACGTTTCGATAACAAAGGCAACGTCATTGGTGAAGATCGCTTCATTGGTTTATATGCTTCCAATCTTTACAACCGGAGTCCTCGTGAGATCCCATTACTGCGCGAAAAGGTTCAGCGGATCTTGGCCCGTTCAGGGCTAGCACCACGCTCACATGATTACAAAGCGTTAATGAACATCCTTGAGAACTTACCTCGCGATGAGTTAATTCAAGCGAAAGATGATGAGTTATCGGACATTGCTTATGGCGTGCTTGAAATGCAAGACCGCGATAAATTAAAGCTGTTCGTGCGTAAAGACGGTTATGGTCGTTTCTTATCGTGTTTAGTGTATGTGTCCAAAGATCGTTACAACACTAAATTACGTCAAGATACTCAACGCATTCTGGCACAGCATTTCCAGAGTAATGAAGATGTTGAGTTCACAACCTATTTCTCAGAGTCAACCTTGGCTCGAACTCACTATATTATCAAAGTTGATAATAACAATATGGATGTTGATGTGATTGCCATTGAAAAAAATCTTATTGAAGCTGCTCGCTCGTGGGATGATAAATTGCACACAGCGTTAAATAATACTGTTGGGGAACAAGCCGGTACTGGCTTAACCAAACGTTATTTAAATACGTTCCCACCTAGCTATAAAGATGATGTATTACCTAGCTCTGCTGTTGTCGATATGCAACATTTAGAAGCATTGGATGACGATCACAAGTTAGGCATGTTGTTCTATCAACCACAAGAGTCGGCGTTAAACAACAATAAAGTTCGTTTAAAACTGTTCCATAAAGACGAACCTATTCACTTGTCCGATGTATTGCCAATGCTTGAAAACTTTGGCTTACGGGTGATTAACGAACGCCCGTATGAAGTCAAAACCAATGACGGTGCGACATTCTGGATTTTAGACTTCTTAATGACAGTGCAGGGCGCGGCAACAGAAAACCTAGCCGACAGCCAAGACCGTTTCCAAACGGCATTGTTGCAAGTTTGGCAAAAGAAACTGGAAGATGACGGTTTTAATCGTATCGTGCTGTCAACAGGTTTAAGCGGTCGTGAAGTGTCTATTTTACGTGCTTATGCTAAATATATGCGTCAAATTGATGCGACATTTAGTCAGTCTTATATTGAAGAAACTTTCAGCCGTTATCCTAAACTAGCGGACTTATTGGTGAAGATGTTCATCCGTAAGTTTAATCCTAAGTTAAAAACCCGGACGTTAAGCAAGTTCCTTGAACAAGTGAACCTACAACTTGATGATGTTTCAAGCTTGGATGATGACCGCATTATTCGTCGTTATTTAGATTTAATTAACGCCACAATGCGTACCAACTTCTACCAAACGGCCGCAAATGGCCTAGCAAAAGATTACCTTTCGTTTAAGTTTTCGCCAATCTTGATCCCGGAAATGCCTAAGCCGTTACCTAAGTTTGAGATTTTCGTGTATTCACCTCGTGTTGAAGGTGTGCATTTGCGCGGAGGTAAAGTGGCCCGTGGTGGTTTGCGTTGGTCAGATCGTCGTGAAGATTTCCGTACCGAAGTACTCGGTTTAGTAAAAGCACAACAAGTGAAAAACACCGTAATTGTCCCTGTTGGTGCAAAAGGTGGCTTTGTCTGTAAGCAACTGCCAACCGAGGGGGGCCGTGAGGCATTCTTCACTGAAGGGCAACAATGTTACCGCATCTTTATCCGTGCGTTGTTAGATATTTCTGACAACATTAAAAACGGTGAAGTGGTTCCGCCAGTCGATGTTGTTCGCCATGACGAAGATGATGCTTATTTAGTTGTTGCAGCCGACAAAGGCACCGCGACCTTCTCCGATATTGCTAACGAGATTGCGATTGAATATGACTTCTGGTTAGGTGATGCGTTTGCCTCTGGTGGCAGTAACGGTTATGACCACAAGAAAATGGGTATTACTGCTCGTGGTGCATGGGAATCAGTGAAGCGTCATTTCCGTGAGATAGGCGTAGATTGTCAAACTACACCCTTTAGCTGTGTCGCCATTGGTGATATGGCGGGTGACGTATTTGGTAACGGCATGTTGTTATCGGAACAAACTCAATTGGTTGCTGCATTTAACCATATGCACATCTTTATTGACCCTACGCCAAAGATTGCAGAAAGCTATGCTGAGCGTCAGCGTTTGTTTGTGTTACCTCGCTCAAGCTGGGAAGACTACAACGCGAAACTGATATCTAAAGGCGGTGGGATATTCCTACGTGCTGCCAAGTCAATTAAATTGACGCCAGAAATCAAGCGAATGTTAGACACTGACAAAGACGCCATGACCCCAAGTGAACTAATGAAAGAACTACTGAAAATGCCAGTAGATTTGATTTGGAACGGGGGGATCGGTACCTATGTTAAATCGAGCAAAGAATCGCATTCTGAAGTCGGCGACCGTGCTAATGATACTTTACGGGTTAATGGTAAAGAAGTTCGTGCCAAAATCATTGGTGAAGGCGGTAACTTAGGTTGCACTCAATTAGGCCGTATTGAATATTGCGCTAATGGTGGCCGCATGAACACTGACTTTGTGGATAATGTTGGCGGTGTAGATTGTTCCGATAACGAAGTTAACATTAAGATTTTCTTAAACACCTTAGTGGCAGAAGGTGAGTTAACCGTTAAACAGCGTAACCGTTTACTTCAAGACATGACCGACGAAGTCAGCGAGATTGTGATCCAAGATTGTAAAAGTCAAACCCGTACTATTTCAGTGACACAAGTCGATGGTGTGTCGCAGTTGAAAGAACAAATTCGTTTTATTCAGTATCTTGAAAAAGATGGCAAACTTGATCGTGCACTTGAATTTTTACCAACAGATGACGATTTAGCTGAACGTTTAGCCAATGGCCGAGCGCTAACTCGTCCTGAAATATCGGTATTAGTCGCGTACGCTAAGATGGTACTTAAAGAGCAATTAGTGACCCCTGAAATCACTGAAGATGCTTTTTTAAGTAAGTTGCTCGTCGCTTATTTCCCTAAAAAATTACAAGCTAAATACGCTGACAAAATGACCGCGCATCCTCTACGAGGTGAAATTATTGCAACATCTTTAGCCAATGAATTGGTTAATGACATGGGCTTTAATTTTGTACAACGTATGCAAGATGAGACCGGTGCAACAGTTGCTGAAGCGGCAATTTGTTATACTATGGCTCGAGAAATCTTTGGCCTTGACGAGTTAACCGCTTCAATTAGTGATTTGAATGGCGTAATACCTGCAGTAGTGCAGGGTGAAATGTTACATCAGTTACGTCGTAATATGCGCCGTGCGTGTCGTTGGTTTATCCGTCATCGTAATCGCGCTCATAATATTGATCAAACCGTTGCGTTCTTTAAGCCCGTGTTTGAACAGCTTAAAGCCAATGTCGATCAATATATGATAGCGGCTGAAGTGAACGTTATGTCTGCCGAGATTAATGCGCTGACCAACGAAAATGTTCCTCAAGCCGTCGCAGAAGTTGCGGTGAAAATGAGTACATTATTCTCTGCGTTAGACATTGCACAAATTGCTCAAATTGAGAATAAGTCAGTTGAACTGGTATCAGAAACTTACTTCAAACTCGGTGCTAAAGTTGAGTTACATTGGTTCTTAGAACAAATCAGTGCCCAACCTGTTGCTAACCATTGGCAAGCACTTGCCCGTGCGGCATTCAGAGAAGAACTTGATTGGCAGCAACGTGCTTTAAGCTCTGCAGTATTACGGACTTGTAGTGATACTTGTGATGCAGATAGTGTGATTAATCAGTGGATTGAACAAAATAAGTCTTTGCTCGAAAGATGGTATCACATGCTAGCGGATTTTAAGGTTTCTCAAACCCATGAATTTGCGAAGTTCTCAGTCGCCTTACGAGAACTGAACTTACTGATTTTGCATTGCGAAAGTCAGAAGTAGTTTTTATAATGTGAATAAACCCTGGCGATTGCTGGGGTTTTTTTTAGGTCTAGGAGAAAACATGTTTTACAAACTTGCACAAAAAGTAATGTTTCAGATGGACCCTGAGTTAGCTCATAATCTAGCGATTGGCAGTTTGAAAATTACCGGAAACAATCCGTTAAATTGTTTTTATCGTCAACAGGTTAAATCTGCTCCAGTAACCTGTATGGGGCTCACTTTTCCTAACCCTATTGGTTTAGCTGCAGGTATGGATAAAGATGGCGAGTCAATTGATGCTTTTCATGCTATGGGCTTTGGTCATATTGAAGTCGGGACGGTAACGCCACGTCCGCAAGCTGGTAATGATCAACCACGTTTGTTTCGATTAAAACCTGCCAAAGGGATTATTAATCGTATGGGCTTTAATAATAAAGGTGTCGACAATCTGGTTCGTAATATGATGGCTAAGAAGTCTGACATTATGGTTGGTGTGAATATAGGTAAAAACAAAGATACACCAGTAGAACAGGGTAAAGATGACTACCTGATCTGCATGGAAAAGGTTTATCAATATGCCAGTTATATTGCCGTTAATATTTCTTCTCCTAACACCCCAGGTTTACGTTCAATGCAATACGGTGAGTTACTTGATGACTTATTAAGTTCAATTAAAGCCAAACAAACTGAGTTAGCCGCTAAACATGGTAAATATGTACCTGTGGCGTTAAAGATTGCTCCTGACTTGACCTCAGACGAAATTAAAGCGATTGCCGATTCACTGTTGAGTCATCAGTTTGATGGTGTCATTGCGACCAACACCACATTAAGCCGAGATAATGTTACCGGTTTAAAAAATGCACAAGAAACAGGCGGATTGAGTGGTAAACCTTTGGCTGACTTATCAACTCAAGTGATCAAGCAATTATCGATCTATTTACAAGATAAGATCCCGATCATTGGTGTGGGTGGGATCAATAGTGCGGCAGATGCCTTAGCCAAATTTGACGCGGGTTCAGCCATGGTGCAGATATACACGGGTTTTATTTATCAAGGACCTAAACTGATTGATCAGATCGCTAGGGCTTACTGTACAAAATAGCATCTAAAATACTAGGTTATTGATCAAAAATCATGCCGCGATCGAATTTTAGATCGTTCGATCGCGCTAACACTATGAAATTTATGTTATATTTTTTATTTAAATTTTGATATTGCGTGAAATATAATCTATTATAAATATGTGTTTAACATTTAGGTGTAAATAGTCATGTTATTAATGCCAAATAAGGACTGGCATTGGGAATACAATGAAAGCTTAAACCAATTAAGTATTTCATTAGGTTCCGAGATGGAGTTCTTAACCCCATATAAAACAAAATTATTAATTCCTGATGCACTAACGGCTAAGGAATTTACCCTTGAACACGCAAAATTTTATATTAACATGCTCGAAACCTTACCTAAGGTTTTACATATCTCTGATGCAGGTATTGTACAAACCGCACTAAATGCCACCGCCGCCCATTTTTTATTACAATCGCAAATGCCAAAGTCTTGGTTTTTTGACGTGAGTGATGAATGTGTTTATTGCGATGTGGGTAAGTTATTTCAACTTAATTGTGGCTACTCTAAAGTATTAGGATTAGTGGTTGAAAATGGCTTACAAGCTGCAACCGTGATGATTTTATCGCAATACTGTCAGTTATCAGAAAATAAATCATTAGTGCAATTTGATACTATAAAAGTGATGCATAATCGTTTACATCCACTGCGTAAAGCTAAACAAGTTGTCGCAGCATAGTTAAGTTTATTGGTTTGATTTATTACCGCTAATTACCATTTTCAATGGCAACATGCTCTACATTACTTTCCCAAACAGGCTCTTCGCCTAGTCTCATTTTTGTTGTCTCAACAAATATATTCAATAGTGATGTTGTGTTTCTATTTGGATTGATAGCATTACCAGCGCCATAAGAATCACTTAATTTGATAGCCTTGCAATAGTTGCATCAATCCACGTTCATTGATGTGTCTGTCCAACATGTAATGCCCTAACACTCTGCAACTTAGGCCAGATTTAATTGTATCTAAAATGAGCTCTTGTTGCTTGAGCTGATAGTGCCCTTTGCGCTCCCTTCATTAATCTTGATCCATTATGGGATGAATACTAATAGGCACGTTAATTACACCAGCCTATTATGAATAACATAAACTGCCGCCAATATATTCTATTCAGCATCAAATTTTAGTCTCGCTCTATTGATAATCAATTGTGGCGGATTTAGGCTCATCATTTGATAGCAGACTGATTTATTGGCTATTAAATCGGAGTGTTTTTGTATGACCAATACGAAATTCGATGTTATATCTGTCATCTATTACTCAGTGAGCTTGCGTATCGGTAGACTACCAAAACAATTTACTGGTTTTTTTACGCCTTGTTGACTAAATAGTGTTGGATTAATGCTGTGTAATAAGCCTTTTGGTAGTGGCTAAAATAATGCCATTATACTGAGAGTGTCAGATGAATATATAAGCTAGTTATAGCATGATGATCCGCATCCGCGACCTAATTCACATTTTTACTTGGTTAACATTGTGCTGATTAATGATTTCGGAAAATTATTGAATCTTTGCAGCATCATCTGGGCTTGTTATCACGATGCTGCGATTTTTGGCTAAACTCAGCTCATTTTACGGATCATGCTGATCGGAGCAATACGCAGCAGCCAATGTAACATTGCCCACGGATAACTTGGCACATAGGCATTAGCCTTTTCTTTTTGGATGGCCTTTACCAAGGCTTTACAACCCGTCTCAGTGTCGACAATAAAGGGGACTGTCTTCACTTTCTGGTTAATTTCACTGCGAATGAAACCGGGATGAACACAAGTTACTTTTATTGGGGTATCCATAACATCAATGCGCATACCTTCAGACAATGAGGTTAAGGCTGCTTTGGTGGCGGCGTAAACGGTCATGGCACGTCTAAAACCACGTACTGCACTGATGGATGACATGGTCACTAGGTGGCCATTATTTTGTTCACGGAATATAGCCATTGCGGCTTCACATTGGGCAATAGCTGCAATAAAGTTGGTTTGCGCAGTTTGTAAGTTGGCTTCAAAAAAACCCGTCCCAATTGAAGCCCCTTTGCCCATACCTGCATTAACGATAACACGGTCCAGTTGTCCTAACTCTTGTTTAAACTGACTAAACACCTCAAAGACTTGTGGGTGGTTGTTCACATCAAGGGACTTAATTAACACCTTGATATTAGGGTTAATGGCCAATAGTTCTTGTTTTAATTGTTCAAGGCGGTCCATTCGTCTGGCGCACAAGGCTAAATTATAGTCTTGCTTGGCAAATTCAATTGCCATGCCGCGCCCTAAACCCGAACTCGCCCCTGTTATCAATATATTTGTCCGTTTCATCATCTGCTCTTTTTATTTTATAATAGTTATTTATATAGTGATTGTCGTTAATGATTGTCTTTAATCTTTATGGCTCTGGGTAAATAAAACTCTAGGTGATTTAATTATTAAATCAAACTGTGTAAATGTCGCTGTTCACCACCAAAAAAACTATGCTCATTCATAGTGATTAAGCTTAATCGTTGTTGTTTTAGCTGTAATTGAGTCACGCTGCAATTAACTAATTGTTTATTGATATTAAAGAACTGGATTTCTGGTATTGATAAAACCTGCATAATAGCAGTACTTATTACGCCGCCAGAGGTGAACACAAATACCGTGTCATCTTGTTCTGTCTGAGTGGTGAGTTGTTGTAAGCCACTGGCCACTCTCTGGCTAAAGTGCTGCCAAGATTCGCTGTAATCATGAGCATTAGGTGCTTGTTGCCATTGTAAAATGGCTTGGCTAAATAACTCAACAAATGCTCTCGTAGGTGAAGCTTGCTGGTGAAGATACTGCTTCATGGCTTCTGGTTTGGCTAATTCTGGGCGATAGACTGCAATCACGTTTTCATGATTAAACTCATTCCACTTTGCACTGATCTGTAATGGGTCGTGTAAAAAGGGGGGTGATAAGGTGGCTAAGCACGCATCACGAGTTTGTTGATGGCGGGTCATGTTGCCACAAATAACACGATTTGGGCGAATAGTGCGTTGATTAAAATGTTCGGCCAAGAGCCTAGCTTGGGTACGTCCTAAGTTCGACAAGTTGTCGTAATTATGGGCGCCAAAACTGGCTTGGCCGTGACGGATTAAATAAATGTTCGCCATGGTTATCCTTTTTGTTTCATTGCACGTTTGCAACGCCACATTAAATAATGAGACAAAATCCAAAACGGTTTAAACGCCGGATTACGAGTTTGCTTGTGGAGGTAGCGATAATAAATTTGTTGCACAATACCCGCTAAACGGAACAAAGCAAACACTGCATAAAAGCGGAAATCATCAATGATGATATCCATTTTATCGCAATAATATGCAACCACTTGTTGACGCGTTAGCATGCCGTCAAGATGTGTCGGCTGGCGGCGGGTCATCTGCGCTAAAAAATCATCATCCGCTTCAACCCAATAGGCTAGGGTGTTGCCTAAATCCATCAACGGATTGCCGAGCGTGGCAAGCTCCCAGTCTAATATTCCTTTTACCTTGCCTATGTTATCGGGGTCTAACACTACGTTATCAAACCGAAAGTCATTGTGGGTTAAACAAATGGTTTCTTGTGCGGGTTTATGCTGTTGTAACCAAGCCATAACACGTTTCCTGAGGGTGCATTCCATGTTTTAGCTTGAGCATAGTGCTGGCTCCAACCATCAATTTGGCGCAGGGTGTACCCTTCGCCTTTTCCTATGTGATTAAGACCAGCGGCCTCAATGTCAACGTTGTGCAATTCGATAAAACAATCAATCACATTGGTGCACATCGTTCTGGTTTGTTGTTTATCGACTTTTAAGCCTTTAGGTCATTACCTTGTGATTGTGTCAGTAACCAAAACGGCTTATTGTTTTCGCCTTTAAAGGTTATGTCAGTCACTTGCGATGCATTAATCGGTGACTTATCAAAGCGCTTGTCCATGAGTTTTCCATGGGGGTAATTGGGTACGTAAACTACTGCCAAGATTCGTTTTAAAAAACAGGGCATAATCTGCATACATTGATATTGTCATCGCAAAGCTCTAAGTGCAATGTTTCTGACTGCGGCACCACCGCGGCTTTTGAGACGTTATAGTTCGACATAAAAGGAATGGGGGGGTTAAGGCGGCTTGTGATAACAGATATAGCGCGACAGTTAGCCAATGGTGAAGTGGATTTTGCCATTGATGTGACTCGAACTGTTAATTTCCTTTTAGCCCATAAAACCTTCTGTCCGATCCCTTTTGTGTGTTGATTGACCGTCGATGTCATAGTATCGATGTGGTGGTGAATCATTTATAAGACTGTAGCAGAAGGAGTCTGAGTAACAAGGTGGTGAAATTGCCAATGCTTTATTGAATGACCGTTATCAACTAGATTGGCCGATTGCTGATGTTAAGGTCACTAGATCTGTTGGGTTAGCGTCACGAGACAGTAGTGATATAGTCGACTATCGGCTAATTGAACTCGCCACTGCGGCACGGTATCATGCCCAAAAACGGGCAAGGAGAATACGGTAACTCCTAGATAATAAAAAGTAACTAACTGATTATTATATTTATTTTTATAAAAAATATTGGTAATTGCCCTGTAAACAACAATTAACCGACTGAGTACACTTTAGGCTTCTACTATTGTTGCCTAGCCTGAACCAACATAAATTCCAATTCTAATATCAAACCAGCCTAATAATAATAATCAAATGGTGCCTATATGAACCCAACCAATATGTTTTTTCGCAAAACGACCATTGCTAACCGTTTACTGGGGATGTTGGCATTAGCTATTATTGCCACGATTGTGGTTTTTTGGTTTTCATTAACCCGAGTTGAAAACGTGTTAATTAACGAAAAAGAAGCCAAACTGAATGCTTTGGTTGACGTCGCTACCACCATAGCAGACAAATATTATCAAGATGCGCAGTCTGGGATCATCACTGAAGATGAGGCTAAAGTCATGGCCTTGGCGGCAATCGATAAGTTGAGATATTCGGGCAATGAATATTATTTCAGCATTGATACTCAAGGGGCGATGATCCAACATCCTTTTGCCAAGAAACTTGTCGATACCAACGTGTTATCAATGCAAGACCCAAACGGTGTAAAACTGTTTGCACAGATGATCCAACGGACAGAGCAACAGGATTTTGCCCGGGTGGATTACATGTGGAACAAACCACAGCAAGAGCAAGCTAGCCCGAAAATGTCCGTGGTCAAACGTTTTAGACCTTGGGGCTGGATCATCGGTACAGGTATTTATGTTGATGATATTCAAGCCGACAAAAACCATTTTATTACCCAATACTTAATATTACTCACGCTAGTTTGGTTACCAGTCATTTTGCTACTGTTTTTTATTATTCGAAGTATCTCTGTACCTATGATGGAAACCATCAACGCGTTTAAAAATATTGCTAAAGGTGAAGGGGATTTGACCTTACGTTTATCTGAAGAGGGAAATGATGAACTCAAACATATTGCGCATCATTTCAACGTATTTATTAATAAAATCCAGAACGTTATTGTATCGGTGAGTCAGTCGGTTGATGAATCAAGCCGTTTAGCCAAAAACATGTCAATCATTGCACAACAAGCCAATCAAATTTCGACCAATGTACAAGCCGAAACGGCAAATGTTGCGACCGCCATTAATCAAATGTCAATGACCGCATCTGAAGTGGCTTCTAATGCACAATTAGCCGCAGACAGCACCCATCATGCTGACACTGAAGCAGATAAATCTGCTACCGTTGTTGATAACGCGATGCAAAAAATTTCAGAACTATCCAATGAGTTGGCGACAACAGAAGATGTTGCAAAAGGCTTACAAGTGAGTTCCAGTCAAATTGGGCAAATTCTTGACGTGATTGTGGGCATTGCCGATCAAACTAATTTACTCGCTTTGAATGCCGCTATCGAAGCGGCTAGAGCCGGCGAGGCGGGTCGGGGTTTTGCGGTTGTTGCAGATGAAGTTCGTACTCTTGCTAGCCGAACCCAAGCCTCAACAAGTGAAATTAATCTTATCATTGACGCAATCAGAAGTGCCATTAACAGTGTTAATGCCTCTGTTGCCAGAGCCAAAATAAAATCATCCGAAACGGTCAATGAAGCTCAGCAAGTTGTTGGTGCGCTTGATAATATTAAGTCTTCAATTGAGCAAATATCGCAAATGAATGTTCAAATCGCCGCTGCGACAGAAGAGCAAAGTACGGTTATAGCAGAGCTCAATATGAATATTACCCGTATTAATGACATGTCATTAGAAAATAGAACTCAAAATGAGCTCATTAATAATGGCAGTATGGATATTGAACAAGGTGCGATTGAGTTGCATGAGCTTGTGGATCAATTTAAGGTAAAATAACAGTTTGCTCATCGGGCTGATTGATTCAATTAGCCCGATTGAGGTGGTGATATTCTATAACGAAATTGACACAGTTAGTTCATCAATATTAACGTGATAATTGCACCATAATATTGATGACATCTTGATACGAGATATTGTATTTGCGAGAAAGATTAATGATTTTAGTTTTGTAAGTTTGAATATGCTCTTGTTTAAGTAAGCCTATTTGTTTTTGTTCAACAATAGAATTTACCGTATCTTGCAAGATTAATAAGCGGCGCAAACTAAAGTCCAACGAATCAATATACGCCGTCATTTGCTGTTTATTACGCGCATTTCCAAGGTTTGTTGTGGTGCGTTGTTCGAAGTCTAACTCATCAAACGCATCCATCATTTGTTGTAAATTTAAATCTTCACTCATAAGTATGATTTTTTACGTTATTTTTGCAAATTATATTCATTTTTATTGAATAAGTCACTCTTTAACTTAGTTTGTGGATAGGTTCATAGACTAAGTTAACAATACTTTTTTGAGTATAATAATGTATCGTTAACAAAACTTGTTGAATTGCCTAATAATTAGTAATCTAAGATTCAGATTTTCAAGGAGGACTTATGTTAGATCTATTACCGGACTTATTCGATCATTACCCTGAACAATTAATATTATTGTCTAATCCATGGCAATCCTTTGGTGCCAAGCCTATATTTTATGGTGAAGTGGTGACCGTAAAATGCTTTGAAGACAATTCCAAGGTAAAATCTGAATTAGCTAAAAATGGGCAAGGAAAAGTATTGGTTGTTGACGGTGGTGGCTCAACCAGACGTGCGCTACTTGGTGACATGATCGCTCTAAATGCATGTAAGAATGGCTGGGAAGGTATCATTATTAATGGTTGTATTCGTGACGCTGGAACCATCAACACCATGCAAATTGGCGTGCAAGCTTTAGGCACTAATCCAATTAAAACGGATAAAAAAGACGTAGGTGAAGTCAATGTAAAAATTGAGATTGCGGGTGTCAGTATTTTTCCTGGAATGATGATCTACGCTGATTTAAATGGTGTTGCTGTCAGTAGACAGGCATTGGATTTAACTATTTTAGCTTAAAATAGCGACAGACAAGGAAGAGCAAAATGAAAGTAATAAAGTGGTTTTTAGCGATAGTACTAACCTTAGTGGTAGGTGTGACAGTCTATCTGACAATGTTTTTCGATTTAAATAATGTTAAACCGCAAATTGTCGATGCCGTAAAGAAACAAACTGGCCGCGACTTACAAATCACCCAAGACTTAAGTTGGAGTGTGTTTCCCTCTTTAGGAATAAAGCTCGGGGGTATTTCGTTATCTAATCCAGATGGGTTTACGCCTGCATCAATGCTTGATGTTAATGAGGCAGTGGCCAGTGTGGCACTGATGCCATTGTTTAGCCAACAGATTGAAGTTGATTTATTAACGCTAGACGGTTTAACACTACATTTAGTGACTCAAAAAGACGGCAGAACCAGTTTTGATGGATTGGCGGCAAAAACCACTGCAGACAAGCCAAAAGCGACAGCAAGTAGCGACACAAAAGCGAAATTGTTGCAGACGTTGGACATTGGCGGCATTGAACTGACCAATACCAATATTAATCTCATTGATATGGCCAGCAATACCACCCAGACCTTCAGCTTAAAAAGCTTTACCTTAGGTCAATTCAGCCTAGGTCAATTCGCTGGTTTTGCTTACGAGTTTTCTGCGACGCTTCCTGATATGCAGTTAACATCATCTGGCCAGGGTAAAGTTAAAGTCGACCAAGCATTAAAGAATGTCACTATTAATGATTTTGCTATGGTACACAAAGCCCAAGGCGACAGCTTACCGGGTAAAGCGGTTACCGCAGAGCTCACTACACAAATGACGCTGGCATTAGATGCCAAAACCATAGCGCTGCAATTGACCAAAATATCAGCTATGGACTTAGCCGCAACCGGTGATGTTAAGGTCAACTATGGCACTAGCATTCCAAAAATTGCGATGAATCTAGACGTTGGTGATATTGATGTGGATGCACTACTGCCACAGCAAGAAGACAAGGCCGACAAGCCAGGGGCGAAAAACGACACTGCGCCGAGCCAAGAACCTGATTTATCAGCATTAAAGAGTATCGATTTAACCTTAAACTTGACCGCTAAATCAATAAAAGTCCGTAATATGCTGACGCAAAATTGGCAAATGAAACTGGCTATTAATAAAGGTGTATTAACCTTATCGTCGCTCACTGCCAATTTATATGAAGGTAAACTAGCGCTTAGCGCTAAGTTAGACGCTCGTAAAGCGGTGCCGACGTATCAGTTTGATAAAAAATTGACTGGCGTGCAAATTCTTCCATTATTAACGGATGCGGCAGAAGTGGATTTGATTTCTGGTACAGCGAGCTTTGACGTTAACGGCAGTGGCAGCAGTTTGATCCCCGAGAATATGAAAAAAAATCTCGAAGCCGTGGGTAAGTTTGAAGTGGCCGATGGCGCGCTCTATGGGGTTAATATTCCGCAGATGATCCGCAGTGCACAGCAAAAATTAAAAGGTGATTTATCGGCAGATAAAAAAGAAGCCTTAAAAACCGATTTTACCAGTTTAACCGGCAGCTTTACGCTTAAAGATGCTGTCGTTAACAACCCTGACTTAACGATGGCTTCACCGTTAATTCGTTTAAAAGGTAATGGTACGGCAAACATTGCTACTGAAGCCTTGGATTACACGTTAACCACCAGTGTGGTGGGTTCCTTATCGGGTCAAGGTGATGCTGTTGATGAATCACTTAAAGGTGTTGATATTCCATTAACCATTAAAGGCACATTCCAAGATCCTAAGTTTGGCATTGATACCAAAGCGTTATTAGAAGGTCAATTTAAAGATGAGGCCGACAAAGCCAAAGAAAAGCTAAAAGAAGGATTGTTTAAAAAGCTTGGCATTTAATTGATCGTCTTTGGATACTAGTGGCTGTAGGTCTTCTTTACGACTACAGCCTTGTGATGGCGACTAGCGCTTATGATATACAATTGGTTATCTTGGTAAGCAAGATGTACTTAAGTCGCGGTAAGGACAGTGCAGATAAAGCATCAAAACGTCATTGAGCACGATGAACAGATTAGCATTTATCTGCCCTCATTTTACTGCATAAAAAAAACGGACAGGTTATCACTTGTCCGTTTTTTTATGTGAGGCTTGAAATCAGCACTATGTCAAATTCTCAAGCTAAGATCACCACAATCACCCCATTCGCTAAAGTGACTAGCTATTGGTCATGATCAGTTTTAATATTTGTCCAGGTTGGATCAAGGAACTGCTTTGTAAACTGTTCCATTCGATTAATTCAGCAACGGTAACCTTGTATTTAAGGGCAATACGCGATAAAGAATCACCTGATTTGACTCGATAGTTAACGGTTTTCTCATTGCTAGCGTTGCTATTGGCGACTTCATTAGGAAAAATAACTAACGATTTACCTATGGTTAATGTCGATTTTTTCTTAAGATTATTCCATTTAACTAATTGTGCCACGTTCACTTGTTGTGACTGTGCAATTTTCCATAACGAATCACCAGATTTAACGGTATAAACTTGTTTATTTGGGCTAGATTTAACCACAGTTCGGCGAGCCAGCACTTGGTCCGCGATCATCGTCGCTAAATCGGGATCTTTTGCTGCAACAGGAATAATTAAAAACCTACCGGCAATAATATTATTGCCTTTAATGCCATTACTGCTTCTTATTAACGTTGCAGTCGTCTCAAATTGATCGGCGATTTCGCTGATACTGTCACCAGACTTAATTTTATAACGAACCCAGTTAATGCGAGAGTTTGGTTCAATAGTGGCTAATGCTCGTTTAAAGGTTGCCGCTTTATCACTAGGCACAATCAATTGATGTGGCCCTTGTGGTGCCGTTGCCCAGCGCTTTAAACCCGGATTAATCGCTTTTAAATCATTGATGTCTATTTGAGCGAGATCTGCCGCTAAGTTAATGTCTAATTGGCTTTCAATATTGACCACTTCTATTTGTGGCGAATTATCGATAGCAATTAAATTGATACCGTATTTGTCAGCATGTTTAATCACATCTGCCAATGCTAATAATTGAGGCACATAGTGAGCGGTTTCTCGTGGAACAGATAATGACCAGAAATCGGTAGATTTTCCGCGAGCTTGATTATGTTTTATTGCATTGAATATTCGGCCTTCACCAGAATTATAAGCGGCAATGGTATATAACCAATTGTGATCCATTTTGGCGTAGAGGTATTCCATTAAATCTAAAGCCGCTTTTGTGGACGAGGCTATATCACGGCGTCCGTCGGACCACCAATTGGTTTTCACTCCAAAAGAAATCGCGGTCGGTGAGGTTAATTGCCATAGACCTGATGCGTGACTTGGAGAGTAGGCTAGTGGGTCAAATCCACTTTCAATAATCGGTAATAATGCGAGCTCTAAGGGTAAATTGCGTTGTTCAAGCTGTTCAACGATGTAATACAGATATGGCTTAGCACGTTGGGTCACAATCTCCAAATGCCGCGGATTATCGATGTACCATTGGCGGTAATGATCCACCAACGTATTATCGACAATAGGGAAACGCATTTGATTGCTGATCCTAAACCATAAGTTGTTAACTTCAGCGACTTGTTCTTCAATTTGATTAAGGGATACCGTCGCCGATTTTTTGCTTTTAGCGTTAGATTTAACCGTCTGGATTGTACTATCAGAACTTGGCTCTGAAGTGTAGAGTGTTTGGCACCCCGCTACAGCCAGCATACTGCCAGCTATAATAATTAAGTTAGCTTTCATTTGAAGATATACTTCCTCAAGTTTTCAGGCATTAAAATGGAACATACCAAATGCCTTCAAGACTTTTTTGGTCATGCTAATTCAATTTTGCATTGTAGATTAATTATTTTAACTTGTCTTATTAAACTGTTTTCATGTTGATTTAAAAGTTGTTTTTCCATAATCTGATTTGTGTAAATGCTTGAATAGTATCTATTTCTTTTTCTTCTAGTTGGGCCGCAATTGCGTTCTGAGTCTCATGTAGATGGCAACGTAAAAAAGGATTGATGGCTTTTTCTATGCCTATTGAGCTCGGAATAGTAGGTTTTTTTTGTGCTCTTAATCGATTGACCTTGTCTACATAATCAATTAATTGTTGATTATTTGGTGTGACATGTAGCGCAAATTTAAGGTTTGCCTCGGTATATTCATGGGCACAATACACTTTGGTGCTATCGGGCAGCTGTGCAAGCATTGAAAGTGATTTAAGCATTTGTTCCGCGGTTCCCTCAAATAAACGTCCGCAGCCCGCGCTAAATAAAGTATCACCACAAAACAGGCTTTCTTGTAGGTAATAAGCAATATGTCCTAACGTATGTCCAGGAACCGCCATTACGGTTATTGGATCGAGATGGGGAACATTGAGAGTAGATTGTGATCCAACGTTAAGAGGATGAGTTAACGCTGCTATTTTTTCATTATCAGGACCATATACATTAAGCGCATGCTTGAAATGTTGCTGTAACATTTCAATACCGCCGGTATGATCAGCATGATGATGAGTGATTAAAATTCCGACTAATTTAAGATCTGTTGTTGAGATATAATCAATAACACTTTGACCACAGCCAGGGTCAACGACGTAGGCATAGCGACTGTTTTCTTGATGAATTAACCAAATATAATTATCGTTAAATGCAGTAATAGTATGAACGTTAAGCATGATCTTACTCAAGTGATGATTGACTATCAGTTAGGGTAACGGATATCGTGAAACAATACCAAATTCATGGGTTATCGGGTAACACTTCGGCCATTTAGTGTGATGTCGCAACATCACTGGATTGAAGGCATCTATATCCTAGGTAACCGCTTCTTTGTTGTCTTGTTTGATAAAGGCGTCACTATTATTTCAACAATGAGTGAACTAAAAAGCTTGATTGACTCTGAGTGATAACAGCGTTAATCATGTTGGTATAATGTTAAATTATGCCATGTTAGACAGTATTAATGATCGGTAGCTGAAAATTAAATAAGCTATGGTAGAGTTGACTCAGTAAATCTGACATTTTTAAAGTTGGCGGGCTCCATGTTAAAACCCCATATTTGGCAAGACTTACCTTTTGGTGAATTGTTACAAGCCGAGATAGAAGCTAAATTAGCACCTTGGTGGCCGCGCATATTTGGCTATCATTTACTTAAAGCAGGGGCGTTAAGCAGCCAGCTAAACAGTCTACATTGCAATATTTCACGACATTTTAGTGTTTATGACGGTGCGGATGCCAGTATTCAGGCCGATCCTCATCATTTACCGGTACAGCAAAGTGCTATTGATGCTGTGTTAAGTTGTTTTTTACTGGAATTTGAATCGGATCCCTATCAAATTTTGCGTGAATTCGATCGGGTGCTCATTAGCAGTGGTTATATTTTTATTGTTGGGTTTAATCCTATCAGTCCGGCTTTTATCGGCAAAATCCTGCCAAAATATCAAACTCAATTACCTTGGAATGGGCAATTTTTTATGCCATCAAGAGTTAAAGATTGGCTCGGATTACTGGGTTATCAAGTTTTAGCGGATGAACGCTTAATGTACCATTCGTTATTAGGGCAAAGCGGTGTCAATATGCCTTATCAAGCCAACAAACCTCAACAAACACCATGGTGGCAAAAAAGTATTGCTAATTGGTTGCCCAGTACCGGCAGTGTCTATTTAATTGTGGCTCGAAAAATGACCACACCGCTTACGCCAATAAAAGATAAATCAAAGCTAAAAGCACCTAATTGGTCAACCGCACCAACAGCAGGCCGCACTGGATTAACTCATACCCAACGTATTAAAAAACCATTGTTAAAACCGACAAAATATTAGCAAAACATAAATCATAGTTAAGCCGTTACTCAGGCTTATAACCCGTATCGGCTTGTTGAGGCTTAGCTTCGGCGGCTTTTCGAGCCAATACGTCACAACGCTCGTTTTCAATATGGCCTGCATGGCCTTTTACCCAGTGCCAGTCAATTTTGTGTAATTGACTGGCCGCATCTAAACGCTTCCATAAATCGACATTTTTGACCGGTTGTTTGGTTGAGGTTATCCAACCCTTTTTCTTCCAACTATGGATCCAAGTCATAATGCCTTGACGCATGTACTGGCTATCACTGGTTAAAATAATATTACATGGTTCATATAAAGCTTCTAAGGCAATAATCGGGGCTAAAAGCTCCATGCGGTTATTGGTCGTTAATGAGAACCCATCGGCCATTTCATGGTGTTGATGTTTATATTTCATTACCACGCCATAACCGCCAGGTCCGGGATTTCCTAAGCAAGAGCCGTCAGTAAAGATATTCAGCTGTTTGAGTTCGGCCATCAAATTGTTACCATAGCGAAATATTCGCGCCAGTATACTCAATTTATACCAAGGCGAGGGCTGAATGAGTAAAAAATATGAACATAATTTCCAGTGCTAGTCGTCAAGTCATTCTCGATACCGAAACAACCGGTATGAACCAAGCCGGTGGACCGATACATATTGGTCACCGAATTATCGAAATTGGTTGTGTTGAAGTTATTAATCGTCGCTTAACGGGTCGAACGTATCACCAATATATTAATCCTGGTCAAGCGATTGATGAGGAAGCCATTCAAGTTCACGGTATTAGCAATGATCGTGTTGCTAACGAACCGCGGTTTCACCAAATAGCGAAAGATTTCATCGATTTTATCGATGGCGCTGAAATTGTGGCTCATAACGCCAGCTTCGACGTGAGCTTTATGGATCATGAGTTTTCGAAACTCAATCCTATCGGGCCGAAAACCAAAGATATTTGCAGTATTTTAGACAGTTTGGCGATTGCGAAACGTTTACATCCAGGCCAAAAAAACAATCTAGATGCACTGTGTCGACGTTATGGTATCGATAACGGTCGCCGTACGTACCACGGCGCGTTACTCGATGCAGAAATTCTTGCTGATGTTTACTTAATCATGACGGGTGGACAAATTAAGTTTAATTTGTCTAATGAAAAAGCAGGCTATGAAGCTGGCGGAATAAAAAAAATCGATCCAGTTGCGTTTAATCTTAAAGTCGTCGGTGCGTCTGCCGATGAAATACTATTACATGAACAACGACTTGATCTCATTGCGAAGTCAGGTAAATGTCTCTGGAGAGGGTAAACCAACCTTATATGATTGCCACTCGTACCGGTTATCTTGCAATTGCTTGTTTATTTTCGCTTGGTCTCATCATGGCTTGGCAACCTTATGCCCAAGCTTCAATGGTCATAGCATCCCAAGCTGCAGAACTTAAAAATCGTTTTCGAATCGATCATATGGTTGATAATCTAACCTTGGTGATTCAACGCACCTATGGTTCTGCTCCTGTTGTGGTGATTTTACCTGATGGCAGTAAATGGTATTCAAATCGTCATCCCCAGACCGTAAAATGGGTGGATGGTCTTGCTGCCGATATGATTTATATCGAAAAGCCGATGCCAGGGCCTTGGCAGTTACTCGGTAATGTGGTCCAAGGCTCGACCATCAAAAAAATCTCTAAGTTGGACATTGAGGTGCAACCCTTGCCACAACCCCTATATCAAGGGGAAAGGCTGAAAGTGACCGCTAGACTCTTGGGTGATAAGTTAACCATGAGAATGCCGGGTTTAGATTACATGGTTGAGTGGACTGCACGTTTTACCAGTGAGCGCCTTGCTAGCGATAATAATTTTGCAACAGGAACCATTATTGTTGGCGCGTATCAAGACAATGGTGAAAAGTTAGATGAAGTGCCAGACGATGGTATATTTACCGGCAACCCTAATTTACAACAACCCACTGGCCATTATGTGCTCAATGTCACTGCTCGAAATGATGTTTTCGAACGCGAATATGTGGTGCCTTTTGAGCTTTCGCCACAACCGATAAACGTCAAAATGGAGCCCAATAGCGACCCATTAAAAGACATATGGCAAATACAATTATCGGTTGATGAATCTGTTGTTTTGTTAGCACAAACTCATTTTGAGTTTGAATTAGTGGGGCCTGCCGGGTTAAAACTGCCGATCACATTGCAAACAGTGACCAGTTCAGATCAAATTTTATATCTACCTAAAGTGACCAAGTTTGGTAGTTATCGGGTTAAAGGTTATGTGGTGTCGACAACAGTCGATGGCCGTGAAATCGTCCTTAATTTACCAGAAATGTTTTTCAATTTAATCGAACCGGCTGCGCCTGCGCCAACAGCCCAAGCGCTGGCTGAAAAAGCGGCCATTCAGGCTGCCATTGAAGAACAAGTGGCCAAGGATAATGCCATGTTTTGGATTATTACCATTAACGGGGTACTCTTTTTAGTCGGCGTTGTTGGTTTGGTGGTGTGGCGTAAAAAGCAGACATTGGCAAAGGCGATGGCAGCGGCAGAACAAAGGTTAAACAAAAATCGAGTCGATGAAGATAAGCCAAAAGACAGTATTCTTCAAAGCGTCGACTTAGATGATATTGATTTGAGTATCCCAGACGATAAAACCTAAGCCGCCAACACGAGTATTGTGGTACTAAATATTAGCGGCTGACAATTGACAATATTTTTTGTGTATATCTAGCACTCATTGAAAGGTTAGGACGCTTTATTAGAGATAGTCGGTCTATCACAAGTATCGAAGACAAATGTGTAGTCCCATAAGCGCCGTCAAAATAAGACTAAAATCTCTACATCACGATAGACGTTTTTGCTTTAACACCAACAGCAGCAGTAGCTCAGTTGGGCCCACAATGTGATTTATATTGTTTGGCCCTAATTCCATTAGTGAATTCCATTAGTGAATTCCATTCGTGGTTTTTTCGCTTCATTATTAATGGGCAGAGGCCTGTCACTCAGAGCTCTGCGGGGTCATTCATTTAAAAATTTGTAGCAGATTTGCAATGCTTCAAAAAAGTGTTACTCACGTATGAGAATGCCACGACTTAACCAAACGTAAACTTGATTTTTTTAGCGCTCCTCTGGTGTCAACTAGAATGCGTAACTAACATTGAGCTCCAATGAGCGGCCTGCACCGGCTATTGGTTTAAAGCCGTTACTGCTGTCTGCTTTGTATTGTGCAGCACTGACACCGCCCAGCGGCAATTGATAATAGTCATCGAGTAGGTTGTTCACTGCGATGGTCATTGTCACATCTTGCCATTGAATACTGCTGCTTAAGTTAAGCCGTGAGTAACAGTCTGTTGAGTTTTCTAAACGCTGACTATCAACGCGATCTTTGCTTGCAACCCATTGCCAGCTAATACTATTTTGCCAATCCCCCCGTTCTTGCTGTAAAGCCAACTCTGTTTGCAAAGGCTTTATTTGATATAAGGGCTCGTTACTGTCATTTCTTTCCCCGTGAGTCGCACTGACATTAGCGACCATTAGCCACTTACCACTGCTGTTTTCTGCTAGTTGATATTCAGCATCCATACGTGCGCCAAACAGGGTGGCGTCAACATTGGCAAATTGTAAAATATTACGCCGAGTATTGGCCATTGTGGTTTTGTTAAAATGACCTACCACATCGGCATCGATATAGTCTTTAATGGTGCTATACCAAGCGGTTGCACTAAAAGCTAAATCGTCTTGTACCAGCTTGTATGCTGCACTTAAGGTATGTGCCGTTTCGGCGCTAAGATCAGGATTACCAATATAGCCATTTGCATCACCGTACCAACCAATCATAGTCGTGGCCATGGTGCTTTGACCCCAGCTATAGCGTTCATATAAATTAGGCGCGCGGCTCTTTCTCGCTAAGCCTAATTCAATGACTTCGGTATCACTCAATTGATAACGCGCAAGCAGGGTAGCGTCGAGAAGATGGTCATTGCGCTTACGATAAAGGTCATTGAACTCGTTAGCTGCGGTAGCATTCACATTTGTCATGCCCATCATGCTCATGGTGTTGTAGGCTTGTACTTCACCTGTGCTTGTTGACACATATTCATAGCGTACACCAGCCGACAGCCACCAACGACGATTTAAGGTTTGCTGCCATTCACTATAAAGAGCTGCGCGTTGACGCTTGCCGTCATTAATATTGATATAATCATTGGGCCCCATCATGGTAGAACCATTAATAGCAGGCCAAGTATCATCAAGTTGATAAACATAATATTCTTGCCCAATCAGCAAGGTGCTGTCTGAACTTATGGGTAATAGCCAATGCAGTTGGTAGCTGTAATCTTTACCTGTGGTTTCCATTGGCATCATGCCGATTTTTTCGTCAGTAAAAAATCCCATTTCATGTTCAACACTGTGCCAATTGACTTGGGACGTGAACAGACCTTCGTTATCGAGTTGCAATTGATAGCGGGCTAAAGCGCCATAACTGTCATTGTTAGTCATGTCCATATATTGGTTGGCAAAACCTTGATAAGGAATATGCTGATGTGTGAGTTTAATGGCGATTTGTTGGCTATCGTCTTGCCAAGCTGCGGTTAAGGCATGATTTTGTGATTGGTATAGCGTGTCTAATACTTTATCGCCATGACCATCGGTATAGCTGTTTGCATCTTCAAATGAGCTTTGATAACTAACACTGAGTTCTTTGCTTGCTAGGGTCGCATTGACACCAGCTAAAAAGGCGTCGCTAGTGCTGCGATAACCTGCAGCCACATTACCGCTGTGCCATGTGACCGTATCGCTATTCGCAAAAATGGGATTTAAGCTACTGATTTTTATCACACCGGCAATATTATCGCCGCCAGCACTGACAGGAGATACCCCCGCGACCACCAGTGCAGAACTGATTTGATTTGCAGACACATAGGAGAGCGGCGGATTCATGTGATTGGCACATGATGCGGTAATGTCGCTGCCATCAATAAGTATCTTAATGCGATCGCCCATCATGCCATTTAAAATAGGTAAGGCTGATACGCCACCGGCTTGTGAAAAATCGACGCCTTGTTTTTTGAGTAGATTTTCTGCTGAGCCTAACAGGTCTTTATGTGCAGTTTGTTGTCCGTGTACCGTGACGTGTTCAATGCGAGAGCTATCTTGTGCAGTGTACTGCTTAGCTATCACTTGTGGCGTAATGGCAACACTGATCGCCAATGCGATTGATGAGTAAAGCCAAGGAGTATTGCTTAATAAATTAAGTGTTTGCTCAGTCGATTTTGTCAAAACGATCACCTTTTTTGGTCAAGGATATGTACCATTGATGAATGCTATTAATGGTACATATGAGATTTGAAAAAAATTATAACCTGCTAATAATCTTAATAAATGCGGCATATTGTCGCACCTTTGTTTAAACTTGCGTCATAGGATGAGTAAATATTTTAATGACACATGAGTCAGGCTATCCACTACGCCGATAAGTGATGATATTGGTACTATTTACACACTAATGCCTTGTTATTTTGATACAAGTTTGCTTATACTGGCGGACATCTTGTCGGAGTGCCATTATGGCTGAGACCGTTTATTCGGGATCCGTTGAACCTGATCAGGCTAGAACCTGCGAAGGAAACAAGCGTAATAATCATGATTATTGAGGAAGACAAATAAAGTAGTAACAAGAGAGTAAGTGATGGTTAATCCCGGGTCTATTTACCGGTTTTGATATCCTGTCAGGTTATTATTTTACTATTTTTTACATATGATTATTAACGTGAACAATAGCGTTTGTATTGTTCACTGCTGCTATCAACACCTCTCCAGACAAGCAACTCTACTCTTAATAATGAGGTTGCTAATGTCAAATTCAAACCGTCGTCAAACTCGAGCTAACGCTCAACAATTTATAGATACCCTTAAACCGTTACAACACCCTAATTCTGAAAAAGTCTATTTACCCGGCAGCCGCGCGGACATTAATGTCGCTATGCGCCAAGTTAATCAATCTGATACCGTGATGGGTGGCAGCGATGCCGAGCCCATCAAGCAAGCTAATCCGCCTATTATGGTGTACGACTGTGCCGGTGCTTATTCTGATCCCCGAGCCAATATCAACGTCCGCCAAGGTTTGGCTAAAATTCGCCAAGCTTGGATTGATGAACGTGCTGACACCGAACAATTATCCGCAGCAAGTTCTGGTTTTACGCAGCAAAGACTCGCCGACGATGGTGTAGACCATTTACGTTTTGATGCTCTTGTTGCCCCGAAATGCGCTAAAACAGGCAAATGTGTGACCCAAATGCACTATGCTCGCCAAGGCATTATCACCCCAGAAATGGAGTATATTGCCATTCGTGAAAACATGGCTCGCAGTGAGGTTACAGACAGTGTACTGACTCAAAAAGCACCTGGGGAAGCTTTTGGCGCGCATATCGGCCAGTTAATTACCCCTGAATTTGTTCGCGATGAAGTGGCTCGAGGTCGAGCGATTATTCCGCTTAATATCAATCACCCTGAAACTGAACCTATGATTATTGGGCGTAACTTTTTGGTTAAAGTGAATGCCAATATTGGCAATTCAGCAGTGACATCTTCAATTGAAGAAGAAGTTGAAAAACTGGTGTGGTCCACTCGTTGGGGCGCAGATACGGTAATGGACCTATCGACAGGGCGCTATATTCATGAAACCCGTGAATGGCTTATTCGTAATTCTCCAGTGCCTATTGGCACAGTCCCCATTTATCAAGCATTAGAAAAGGTTAATGGGGTTGCTGAAGATCTTAATTGGTCAGTGTTTAGAGATACCTTAATTGAACAAGCTGAGCAGGGAGTGGATTATTTTACTATCCACGCCGGCGTGTTACTGCGTTATGTGCCGATGACGGCTAAACGCTTAACCGGTATTGTGTCGCGTGGCGGTTCTATTATGGCTAAGTGGTGTTTAAGCCACCATAAAGAAAGTTTCTTATATGAACATTTTCGCGATATTTGCCAAATTTGTGCTCAATATGATGTGTCGTTGTCATTAGGCGATGGCATGCGCCCCGGCTCTATTGCCGATGCCAATGATGAAGCCCAATTTGCAGAATTAGCAACCCTAGGTGAGTTAGTTAAAATTGCATGGCAATATGACGTGCAAACGATTATTGAAGGCCCTGGTCATGTGCCGATGCAGCTGATTAAAGTCAATATGGAAAAACAATTAGCCCATTGTGACGAAGCGCCATTTTATACCTTAGGCCCACAAACCACCGATATTGCTCCGGGTTATGATCATTTCACCTCGGGAATTGGTGCTGCCATGATGGCCTGGTACGGCGTAGCAATGTTGTGTTATGTCACCCCCAAAGAGCACCTGGGTTTACCTAATAAAGATGATGTAAAGCAAGGACTCATCGCGTATAAAATTGCTGCCCATGCGGCAGATGTGGCCAAGGGACATCCTGGGGCTCAAGTGCGAGATAACGCCTTATCAAAAGCACGTTTTGAATTTCGCTGGGAAGACCAATATAACTTAGGTCTTGATCCTGATACCGCACGGGCTTATCACGATGAATCATTACCGCAAGAGTCAGCTAAAGTGGCCCATTTTTGTTCGATGTGTGGACCCAAATTTTGCTCAATGAAAATCACCCATGAAGTGCGCGAATATGCCGCCAATCTTGAGCAAGCACAAGCGCTTAAGATTGAAGTTGCTTCAGCTAGCGCTTATCAAAGCCACCCTCTAGATCAACATTCAGCTCAAACTCAAACCTTGAGCCAAACTGAGGCGATGGCGCTAAAGTCGGCGGAATTTAAAGCCGCTGGATCGGCGATTTATCATGAGGTTAAACCGGTTGTAAAAGCCGCTATCGACTTAACGGCTGAGGTTGAATAATCACTATGAATTCACCGATTCTAGTCAGTGAATACATAACGCCAACACCACCGATTGTTTGGACTATAGCCGGTTCAGACAGTGGTGGTGGGGCTGGTATTCAAGCTGATTTATTAACCATGCAGGATTTATCGTGTCACGGGTGTAGCGTGATAACCACCTTAACCGCGCAAAACTCCGTTAGTGTAAGCCTGGTTGAGCCTGTTTCTGAACCTATGCTATTGGCACAGTTTGCGAGTTTACTGGCTGACTTACCGCCAGTTGCGATTAAAATCGGACTGTTGGCATCGCAAGCTCAGGTAGACCTATTGGCGGAGTGTTTGACTCAAATGCGAATGACGCGAAAGATTAGGCCGTTTGTGATACTTGATCCTGTGATGGTCGCCAGCAGTGGTGCTAGCTTTAATCCTATGGATCTCGATTTTAGTCCTCTTATTGGCTTAATTGACTTATTAACCCCTAATCAACATGAATTACGCCGCTTATGTTGTCATTCAGTTTTGGCACAACATCGAACTGATGAGATAGATGTTGAACCGCCTGTTGAGTCATCTAATAGATCATCTATTGAAATAAACACCGTTAGCACTTTGCAACAGCAGATGATCAACAACGCTAAGTGGTTATCAGATAGCTTTAACTGCCATGTACTCGCCAAAGGAGGTGATGCCCTGTGGCAGCACCAATTTGCGATAGATATTTATGTGAGTAAAGCCATAAAAGGTGCCAGCATTACACACGATAATGCGCTATTTACATTAAGCAGTCCGCGGATAACCTTGAGCAATAATCATGGCAGTGGTTGTACATTATCATCTGCTATTGCATGCTTTATCGCCCATGATTTGGTGGTGCATGACGCTATCGTATTGGCAAAAGCTTATGTCAGTAAAGGCTTAGCATTAGGCTTCTGTCCTGGGCAAGGTGCTGGTGTGTTAGCCCGAACGGGTTGGCCCGATGATCTAGAGGTTATGCCGTTAATCAACTTAATCACATCAGGCAATCTAGCTCAAGCTTTTACGGTTAAGCGCGAGGCGCATAATGGCTTTACATCCTTGCTTCAACCGATAGGTATTTATCCTGTTGTTGATGATCTTAATATACTAAAACAACTGCTAGCAGCAGGTTGCAAGACAATCCAATATCGCACTAAGCTCGATGCAGATGCAGACTGTCAGCCGCGATTACCATTGGAAAACAATATCATCACTGCGATTAAACTGGGTCGCGAGTTTCATGCTCAGTTATTTATCAATGACCATTGGCAATTAGCGCTTAAACACGGTGCTTTTGGGGTTCACTTAGGTCAAGAAGACATGGCAAGTGCAGATTTAACCGCGATTGCCGATGGTGGACTTGCATTAGGCTTATCCAGTCACAGTTATTTTGAAGCCTTGTTAGCCCACCAGTATTCACCATCCTATATTGCCCTCGGGCATATTTTTGCCACCACCACTAAACAAATGCCATCAGCCCCCCAAGGGGTCAATAAGCTGACTCGTTATGTCAGCTTATTTTCGCGTCATTATCCAACCGTAGCGATTGGCGGAATCAATCTCAGTAACCTTGCGTTAATTGCTAAGACAGGGGTGGGTGATGCTGCCGTTGTCAGGGCCGTGACCACTGCTGTAGATCCCGCTAAGGCTTATCTAGCCTTGCATCACAAATGGCTACAGCTTACACGGTCGTTACCGCAAGTGAGTTTATCTGCGGAAGGCGTATGAACACTTTATCTGATAGGCACTATATCCAGTACTCGCGCACCATGTTACTGAGCAATATAGGGGAAGCGGGTCAACTTTCCATTATGAATAGCGCTGTGGTGATTGTCGGCGTTGGTGGATTAGGCCATGTAGTGGCGCATTACCTCGCGGCAGCAGGTGTTCAGCACATGCTGTTAATTGACCACGATGTTGTTGAGTTATCAAACTTACCAAGGCAACTGTTGTTCACGGCCGCAGATATTGGCCAAGCAAAAGTCAAGGTTGCAAAAAAGGTGCTAAGTGCTGCTTACCCTGAGATCAACATCAATGTGCTAGCGGAAAAAGTCACGGCCCAGCATTTTAATAAGCTTGCCAAGCAACAAATAAGTAAAACCGTGGTGTTTGACTGCACTGATAATGTCAGTGCTAGGCAGCTGATTAACCAAATGTGTGTTGAGCATCAATTGACACTGGTTAGTGGGGCGATCAGTGGTTATCAAGGACAAGTGTTTTGTATTGATTTTTCATGTTCAGGCTCAGATTCAGACCCATATTCAGACCCAGGCTCAAATTCACCATGCGGTTGCTATCGTTGTTTATACCCACTTGATATGGACATGGCGCAAAATTGTGCCCAAGCAGGCGTGCTTGGGCCTGCTGTGGGAATTATTGCCAGTATGCAAGCGCTGGTGGGCATACAACATATCAGTAATACCTTTACCCAATACGGTATTTTACATCGTTTTAATGCTAAGAATTTATGCTGGCAGCATGCCAATATGACTCGAGATCCAGACTGTGAAGTGTGTCATCAACAGGCATTAACTCAGCTTGCGGAGCAGCCTAATGACACATATTGATAGCCACTCTCAGATAACGTTGCAACTCAATGGGGTCGAACAAATCGTTCGGGCTAATTTGAATTTAGCCGAATTATTGATTTTATGTGATTTACCCACTCAGTCTGTTGCCATCGTCGTCAATGATAGTGTTGTACCACGAAGCCGTTGGATGCATATATTGTGTCAAGCGAACGACAATATTACGGTCTTTTCTGCCGTTGCTGGAGGTTAATAATGTTAACGATAGCCGATCATCAATTCTCGTCGCGTTTATTTACCGGAACGGGAAAGTTTGCAGATCACAACACTATGTTACAAGCGATAGCCAGTTCGGGGTCGCAGTTAGTGACTTTGGCCATGAAGCGTATCGATTTAACACGCGGCCATGATAATTTACTCGGGCCATTGCAAAGTATGGGGGTAAAATTACTGCCCAATACTGCTGGGGCGCGTAATGCAAAAGAAGCTATTTTTGCCGCTGAGCTTGCTTATGAAATGCTCGGTACTAAATGGATTAAACTCGAAATTCATCCCGATCCTAAATATCTACTGCCCGATCCCATTGAAACACTGATAGCGGCCCAATACTTGTGTGAGCAAGGCTATGTTGTTATGCCTTATGTGCATGCCGACCCTGTGTTATGTCGGCGACTAGAAGAAGTCGGTTGCGCCGCAGTCATGCCTCTTGGCAGTCCCATTGGCAGCAACCAAGGCTTAGCGACGGAAACCTTTTTACGCATCATCATCGAACAAGCCACTATACCAGTGATAATCGATGCTGGAATTGGCGCGCCATCACAAGCTTGCAGGGCCATGGAAATGGGCGCCGCTGCAGTATTGGTTAATACCGCGATTGCCAGTAGTGCTTATCCTCAGAAAATGGCCAAATGCTTTGCTGATGCGGTTGCTACCGGAAGACAAGCATATCTTGCCGGATTAGGCGCAGTAAACCATCACGCTGATGCGACAAGCCCATTAACGGCTTTTTTGACTGATTTATCAATAAAGGTACCAATCCCGACAGCTCATATTATGAGAGATTCAACATGACGTATTCTACGGTCTTTTCGCAATTGGCTCCCGATGCGTTATCGATGAAGCTGTATTCGACTACCGCCAAAGAGGTCGAGTTAGCGTTACGTAACCCGAGCGGCAATATAGACAGTCTTTTAGCGTTATTATCGCCGGCGGCAATGGCATATATTGAACCAATGGCGCAGCAAGCTGCCCAGCTTACACTACAACGATTTGGTGCCAATATTGGTCTTTTTTTGCCTTTGTATTTGTCTAACCTGTGCGCTAATGAATGTGATTATTGTGGTTTTAGTATGAGCAATAAGGTCAAGCGTAAAACGCTTACTCAGGAAGAGTTAGCCGCAGAAATTACGATTATTAAACAACGAGGCTTTGATTCGATATTATTGGTGTCTGGCGAGCATGAAACCAAAGTTGGAATGGGATATTTTGAGTCGATGTTACCGATAGTTAACTCGGCTTTTAATTATGTGGCGATGGAAGTTCAGCCGCTGGATACTCATCAGTATCAACGTCTAGGACAGTTAGGGGTCGATGCCGTTATGGTGTACCAAGAAACTTACCGGCCACACACTTACGCTAAACACCATACTCGCGGTAAAAAACAAGATTTCATTTACCGTTTAGATACCCCAGACCGAGTGGCAAAAGCGGGGATTGATAAAATTGGCTTAGGGGTGTTACTAGGACTCGATGATTGGCGATTAGATGCATTACTCATGGGCTTTCATCTAGATTACTTAGAGAAAACCTATTGGCGCAACCGATACAGTATCTCGTTACCTCGTTTACGCCCCTGTACTGGCGGTATTACGCCGAAAGTTGAATTAACCGATGCAGGCTTAGTACAAATGATTTGTGCATTTAGATTGTTTAATCCGCAGCTTGAAATCAGTTTGTCGACTCGCGAGCTACCGTCGTTGAGGGATAATTTACTCCCTTTAGGCATTACCCACATGAGTGCAGGAAGCTCAACTCAACCAGGTGGTTACATGATACCAGACAGTCAGCTTGACCAATTTGAGATCAGTGATAGTCGCTCTGTTGAACAAGTTGTTACTCAAATGAAACTACGGGGGATTAATCCCGTATGGAAAGATTGGGAGATGGGTTGGGTTAAAGGCTAAAATATAGGTTAGTTGTGTTTGAAAACTATACATATTAGTCGATTTAGCCCATACTAAATCGACTTTTTAGGATCAGGAGCGGTTATTATGCAAGTTCAATCAGCGTATGCATCAGGTGTACAAGGATTGCAAAGTGCTCAACAAGGTTTAGCCCAAGCGACAACATCTGTTGCAATGCCAGATCAACAAAAACCGGCGGTGCCTAGCTCATCGACACAAGAGACTGTGACATTAAGCTCTCGTGCTGTTGGACAAACAGATACCACAGCGGCTTTAGTGTCTGCGACTGAATCATCCAATCAAGCTCAAGCATCCTCGAAAGTGATTGAAGTGGCATCTGAGACAGTTGGTAGCTTGATTGATATCCAAGTGTAATCATGAGTGCGTTAATGGTTTCCGCTAACACAGGGTCAGTTATCAATGCTGCCCAAATAAACCATCGCAATTCATTATCCTCACCAGAGGCTCAAACGACTGGCTCTCAAGTAAGTAGCACTAAAATAAGTAGCACTCAAACAACTAGTTCTAAAATAAGTAGCACTCAAACAAATAACGCTCAAATCAATAACGCTCAAGTCAATAACGCTCAAGTCAATACTACCCAAGCGATAACAACTAAATCCATAGACACCCAATCTGCAGCCGTTCAGTCTAATTGGGTTAACAATAGTTTGGTTAACAATAGTTCGCTTAAATCCAGCTCCAACTCAATTCAAGCAGCGGCCACATCGACATTTAACGCGTCAAAAGACCTCAAGGTTAATTTACCCAGTACGGATACTCAGCCGGGTTTTTCATCTAGTTTCTCAGACAAAAATGACACCCAGTCTCAAAAAATCGTCGGTGCTGATCCACTCCACAGTTACAATTTTAAAAGTGGCCCACTCAATCTGGCTGGTGTATTGAATCGTTCACAAACTCAAGTGCAGGCTCCGGGCGCTGTTGCACCAACATCAGTTGGTACAGGGATATCAACCAGCACGAGTAAAAGTGATACGGCTAATACACAACAACCAGCGGTTAATCATGTTAATAAGCCATCGGTCAGTTCAGCTACACCCATAAATGACACTGCGGGAACTGCATTGTTAGATGATTCCAAAGCAACTGCAGAGCCTCAAGCATCAAACACCCAAGATGAGGGCGCAGCAAACCAAGTTGAGCAAAAGGTAGCAACAAAACAACAGCAAATAGAGCGAGCTGAAACAATACAGATCGACCAACTCACGCAGCGAGATACCGAGGTTAAAACGCACGAACAAGCCCACGCAGCAATAGGTGGCAGTTTAGCTCAAAGTCCAAGTTATCAATATGAAAAAGGCCCAGATGGGCGTCGCTATGTTGTCGATGGTGAAGTCAATATTGATGTGTCGACCGTAGATGGCGATTCCCAAGCAACGTTAAGTAAAATGCAGAAAGTGTATGCAGCAGCAATGGCCCCTGTGCAACCGTCAATGGCAGACATTCATGTTGCGGCGCAAGCATTAAAAAACATCAATGATGCAAACCAAGAGTTAATTCAACAAAGCCAACAAAACACTGGGTCTACACAAAAAAGTCAAAACACCTCTGAGTCCAGTAACCTTTTTACGGCCTCAGATAATCAGCCAGGATCCACGTCAATAACTCATTCCCACAATCCTATCGCGCCTAATAGCCGTACTTTAACGATAAATGACACCCTTGGTGCCGATGAGACTAATATGAATTTATTATCCTCCAGGCGGCCATTATCAGCAGAGCAGGGCCATCTTACTGTTGCAAATGAAACGGTTGTAAAGGGGACTCATGAGGCTGAAATAAACTCAGCTCGTCAAATCGAAATCTACGTGTAATACCCACCTTTATCTATCTCTCATCAGGTATTAATTTAACATTCGCTAAGCCTAGAAAAGCTACCATGCTGAGTGGTTAGATTATGTTGCGTATTGTGAGTCTATTGCAAGTCAATGCAACATAAGTAGCTGAACAAATGGCTTTTTAATAACCGTTTATTATCCCGACCGAGGTTAACTAGATTAAGTGACATCTAGACTTACTTAATGGGAAGAAAATATCTTCTGCTGATAATTAATCATTAAATGGTAAATTATGTTGTTTTAAAATTAAGCTTTCTAATAATTTACAGGCCGGCCCTTGCTGATCTCGATTCGGTATCACTAAGTTAAGCATTATTTTTCGCTGATAACTGCCGCGCAAATGTAATCGGATGAGTTGTTTATTAGCAATTTCTTGTTCGACTAAAAAACTGGGTATCCAGCAAAAACCAATATTGCGAGCCAAAATTATTTTTGCTTCATGAAAGTTAGATACGGTCCAACGCTGTTCTGCTTTTAACCAACCAATATCATTGGTGGCATTTATTCCAGTATCTTTAATCACAATTTGCAAGTGCTGGGCTAATTGCTTGTCATCTTCAATTAACGCGAGTTGTGACAGTGGATGCTCGGGATGACACACAAGTTCAAAACTTAATTCACATAACGGCTCAGCAATATGGCCTTTAGGGGGGGTGGCACAGATAGCAATATCGACCTGATTATTTTTTACTAATTCATGAGTGCCTGAAATCACCGAATCAATAATCGTTACACGAGTGCCGCGACTTTCAGGTAAAAATGCTGTTAATGATCCAACAAGATCGTCCATCGGATAAACAATCTCTCTGGCAATGGTCAGGTTAGGTTCCCAACCTTGGCCTAAATTGCTGGCTAATTGTTCAAGCTCTTCAACCGATTGAGTTAAATGACGGGAACGACGCAGTAATACTTCACCTTGTTCAGTTAAATAGGCTTTGCGGCCTTTTACTTCGAGTAGGTTAATGCCTAATTGGTGCTGTAACTTGGACACGGCATGGTTGAGTGACGATTGGCTTTTATTGAGTTTATCTGCTGCCTGCGCATAGCCTCCAAAATCAACGACTGCTTGGACGATCCGCCATTGTTCTAGCGTTGATTTTGCTCGGCTCATTAAGTGTTCTCTTTACAGGTGACAGAAATTGAAGGAAAAAACCATAACATCTTTTTATGTAAACAAGACAAATGGGGCGCATTTGTCTTCAATATATACAGGTCTTATTTAGTGTAATTTAGTATCACTCGCAGATGCTTTAGGTTTAACTAATTTAGGTAGGTGTTTCTTAGTACTAGCAATATCATTTAAATATGGGCCTTTATGTAATGTGTCAGGCCAATCTAGTAACATCATTGCCAACACATTTCTGTGTTCGCCGCTGGATAAGTCCGCTTTACCATGAGGTGATAGGATCATCATAGTGTTTGGATCGTAGGCTGCAATGACATGTTCTTTCACTTTATCGACAACAGGATTTGAACCATTGCCAGTGATCAAGAAACTAATACCCACTTCAGTAATAATATCTTCTGTAGTGTCCGTTAAAATACGATCGATATTCTTTTCGAAGTAATCTAAAATCCACTGATGTTCTTTTGGATCCACTGGGTATTGATAATACCCGCTGGCTGAAAAAATAAAGTGAGTCATGCCATAAATTTTATTTTTGTATTGGCCTTTTTCAAGCTGGTCATCTTTGCTGTTTGGGTATGTGTTAATAAAGGCCTTTTTGTAAGCCTCATAATAGTCGCCAACACCAATTTGTTTCGCCCAGTACACATAGTTTATTAATTGTGCAGCCCAAGCTTGGATCATCTGTTTATCGGTTAACGCGGGTGCTAAGTTGGCCTTTTTTAGGGTTTTTATCATTAAATCATGACAAGGTCCGGTAAAGCCAAACTCATCGACACGGCTGGCATAGCGTAATAAGACATTGCTATACAACATAAAGTTAGGGTAGGGGGCGATGGCTTTTTTACGTGCTTGGCCACGTGGGCCGTTACCTAATTTATCCACTGCAATTTTTGATTCACTTTTAATAAAACCTGGTTTATCCAGATTACAGGAATAATAGGCTTGGCGTTCAGCAATGGTGAGTAGGTCGATTAATGAACCGTTGGCATATTTGGTTTCACCCGTCATACGGAATTGACGAATGGCATAATGTCCTTGGACTCGTGGGGGTAATGAATAAAGATTGGTCTCTAAATTGGCTTTAATCCCATGATAAACTTGTTCAGCTGTTAAATTATGAGCTACTTTTTCAACGGGCTTTGTTGCGAAAACCACACTACTAAACAACGTAGCTGACAATAGTAAGTACCAGAGTGCTTTACTCTTGTGTAGTACCAGCATGTTTAAATCTCCTGATGAGTGAATGTGGGTCAATCGGTGGGCCAATAAGCTGCTCAAGTTTATCGTTTAAGGTTAAATCTGTTTCGTTGACAACTAATAAATTAAATATATCCCTGGTCGATATTGTAGGGGATGTCTGGGCAATGACTAATTGAGCCAATGCAGTTTGCCATAGAGGAAGATAATGATTAATGCCTTCATTAGCAATAGCTTGATAACTATATATTGCATCAGTAGCATTAGGCCATGGCTGGCCAAAACTTTGTTCAAATTTGTCTGATAATTGCTGATTATAACCTAACCAAATATCTTGATCAGTCCCCTTCAAATCACCTTCATACTGATAAAATGCCAGCGCGACTTTTGCTCTAAATACCCACAGTTGTTTCTGGTAATTCGCGGCGAGTTCGCTACGTTCAGACCGTAATGGCAAGCTAAGTTGTTGCTTAATGTAGTGAACTAACCATTGCGTTGCAATAGCATGGGCATCGGCGTTTTGGCCTCGATGGTTGAGAAAATAAAACTGGCCACCTTGAGCCAAGGATACTATTGCTTGGCTCAAGGCGTTAATTAATTTGTGTTGTTGTGTTGTGCGAGTTAATTGTTGTGGAAAGCTGAGCACATATTGGCCAAATTGATGACCAACCACAGTTTGTTTTATCAGCTGACCGTCTACGTTGACACCAGATTGTAACTTATCTGGTGGGTAGGTGAAAATCTCACCCAATAATCTTTGTTGATGCCAAACTCGAATAATTTGCGTGTCACTCAAGGCCCTATGTTGACTATCATCAGTGGAGGGATCTTTGTCTATAGTCGATTTTTCTACAATGATTAGCTCAAACTTGAGATCTAAAGGCTTAAGGCTTTGCAATATTTGCTGTAAAAATGCATTCGCAGTTACCGTATCCATGTTCGATGATTTACTGGCACGGCCTAAAGCTTGGGCAATATTCCATGGCGCGATATTTAGATTGGTTGTTTGGTCGGCTAAAAATTGCTCTAATAATAGAGGGGTTAAACCATGAAATGACAGCTGTGCCTGTGCTGTATTGCCATATTCTTGAAGCATTGCATGCTGCTGTTGCAGTTGATGGATCAATGCCAGTGCAGGGGCTTGTTGGTCTTTAGTTCGAACTTGATAGGCGAGCCAAGATTGTTTTCTGCAGAGTTCATTGGGTTGTTTAATTAAATACTTGGCAATACTAATATCGATATTGGTAGTACTTTCATGTTTAATTGCTTCATCAGTATTGGCTGCATTGGTTAATACACAATCTTGCTGATTAAATTGCATTGTAAATTGCCGCGATGACAATGCTTGATTAATGCTGGCCTGGGCGCTGTGCAGTTTTGACTTTTTGATTAAAGTCCATTGCGACCGTTTTATCGCAACTAAACGTTGTGCAAACTGATTATAAGGTGGTGCAAGGTGTTGTAACTGATCGATTAGGGATTGGGTTTTCGGGGCTGTAGCTAAAGCATAAAATTCATCGGCAAGGTGGAGTTGGCACCATAATAAGCCTTGTCTACTGAGGTTATCATTGGCAAAAGGGCGGTAGTATTGAATTCTGTCGTTGATATTATTTAACGCAATTGTGCGTTTTTCAAATTCAACAGCTTGTTGTTCAAACGACTGAAAAGTGACAAGGCTATCTTGTCCTAAGTCAGGTTGATATTGTAAGCACTGTTCAATGAACAGTGCTAATGGACCCGCCACCGCGTTTGAGGTGGCTAATAGATTAAAAAATAGGGTTGCTACAAAAATGCTTTTTAGCATAAGCCACACGTTCCTCAACTGACATTGCTGAGCTTTTCATCGCCTCAACATGCTTAAGTCGAGGTAACATCCCTCTACCATTGGCAATTTGAATGGTTAAACCTGGGCGAGCATTTAATTCAAGTAATAATGGGCCTTTGTTTTTATCTAACACCATGTCAGTACCTAAATACCCTAACTCACACATTTCATAGGCACTCGATGCCGTATGAAGTAAAGTTTCCCAATGAGGAACTGTGATGTCCGACAGAGGGAAGTGAGTATCAGGATGTTTATCAACGGGTAAGTCAAATTGCACTGCATGTAAACTGTTTCCGGTGGCGATATCTAAACCCACACCCACAGCGCCTTGGTGTAAGTTTGCCTTGCCATCAGATGCTGAAGTCGATAAACGTAACATTCCCATGACAGGAAAGCCTTTAAACACAATTAAGCGGATGTCAGGGACACCTTCATAGCTTAGGCCTTCAAACACCGGATCAAATTCAATTAACCCTTCTACAATCGCGACATCTGGCTTACCACCCAGTGAAAATAATCCACTTAAAATATTTGATACATGACGATAAATTTCGCTATGCGTCACTTCATGACCATTGGACTTGTAATAACAGCCATTGCTCACTCTGGTGATCACCATAATGCCTTTACCGCCAGAACCTTTTGCCGGTTTTATCACAAAACCGCTACGGTCTAGGACCATAGCTGGAATTTCTTGGATTTTATGTTGTTGGTGAACAACCCCAATTAAATCGGGAACCGCAATGCCATTAGCCAGCGCAAGTTGTTTAGTAATCAGTTTGTCATCAACGCGCTTATAAAACTTGCGCTGATTGTAACGACCAATATAGCTAATATTGCGCCTGTTCATGTTGAGTACACCGCTACGGCTCAATTCCCAGGGCCAGGCGTACTTCATTATTGCTCTCCAACTAATGGTTTAAAGCGTTTTAGCTCAGTTAAACGGTAACCTGTGTACTGGCCCATCACTAATACCAAGGCTAAGATCACTAAATGAATACCCAAGAAGTTAAAGACCCAATATTGGACTATTTGATTGTCCATGGCTAGGTATGCCAATGTTGCTACAAACAAGCTGCCGCCACCTGAGACAAAGACTTTCTTAGGGCCTTCCTCTTCCCAGAGAATCGACATACGCTCAATGGTCCACGCTAGGATGATCATTGGGAAGAAGGTTACAGTGAGTCCTTCATTTAAGCCTAATTTGAATGAGATTAAGGTAAATAACCCAATAATGAAAATCACCACAATAATCACCGCCGATATTCGGGAGATCAGTAGTAAGTTGAGGGTCGACAGATAGGAACGGATCATTAATCCACAGGCTATAATCAGTAAGAAACCAATTAAGCCTGTTAATAAGGTGGTTTGAATAAAGGCCATGGCAATCAATACCGGCATAAAAGTACCCGATGTTTTAATGCCGACAATGACGCGCAAGAAAACCACCACTAATACCCCAATAGGAATTAATAGAATGCCTTTAAAGGTGCTTTGTTCTTCAAGCGGTAACTGATACAAGGAAAAGTCCCACGCATCGTCATTCATCATCATGTCAATAGAGGTTGCCAATGCGGAGCGAGTATCCTTTAACATTGAGAAATTCACTAATGAATTAGTCCCCCCCATAACATCAAGCACTGAGTGTCCGGAATATTCCCATAACACTAGCGTATTATCACGGCCTTTCTTGTTGTTTGGAACGTCAAAAAGTATCCATTCACCATCATTATAAATCTGAACGTATGATGTGAGCTGCTGACGACGTCGTTGATCTTCGAGTTGCAAACCATTAATGATCCGTGCCGGCACGCCTTTTGAGTGCAACATATGCACAAACAAATTTGTTGAGGTGTTGGCTGATAACAACAACGCCATATTTTGGCTTTGATCATTATCATTAATTAAATTCATTAACTGCTGTGCAAAAGACAAGTTTGTTGCACTGCGGATCCATACTTCTTCAATTATTTGGTCTGCTGCTGATTTTTCTGTTGCAGGCCATAAATAAGGTTCAGGCGTAAGAGGTTCTTCATCTGTTTCAATATTGAGTTTGCCTGTTGGGACTAGCGTGACTCGATAATACAGTGCTTGTGGGCCTGAAGCTTCACGAATTGACCAAACGGCACGGCGATTATCGGTATCAGCGGAAATGTTTAAGCCATAACCTGATGACGAAGCATTCTCGACCAATATGTCAAAGGCAGGATCGTTAGGTATTGAAAAATTAACTTCAGCGGGTTGGTTTGTACCATTAAAACTGACCTTGGCATCTATGGCCCAACTTTGCACTTGTTCACCCGGTAAAAAAGGCACATTGTGCTCAATACCACGGTAAATACTGGCACTTATCCCTGCGATAAACAGCAGTACAACGAATATGTAAAACGGTTTACGAGAATGCATTACGGATCCTACTTAATTAACGTGGTAATTTGGTTTTTAGCTTTGCCATGAATGTACATTTGGCCCACATCAACAATGGCAATGTCTTTCATAAACTTGCGACCTAGTAATAAAGGATAATCTAGGTGGCTTCGATCTGTTAGGTTTAATTCTGTTTCAGCGGAATATTTACCTATTTTTAAATGGGCATGGATAACGGGACGACGATCATTGCCGGTATCAACATCTTGTTTAATACGAATGAAGTGTTCAACTTCTGATTCAAACGTATTGCCAGGTTGATCAAAACCATTAGTCATTACGTCAAAACGAACCCATTGTTCGCCTTCTCGTTCAAATAATACAATATTGCGCGCATCTAAAGATGATGACTCTGCACCGGTATCGATACGGGTCGCAAACTTGACTTTCAATTCATCAATAAAGACACTTTCGACTTCACCGAGTAGAAATTTGTCACCCATAATGCTTTCGGGGCATTGTTTCACCTCGGCCGCCTTTGGCATTGGTGGTTGAACCATAATGGTTTCCGATTTTTGTCTCATCGCAGTACTTACCTGAGTCTTCAGTTTTCTGATTTCAGTAGAAAGCGCGCTAATGTCGTTTGCCTGTTGGTTATTATTTGAATTAATTACATCAATAATAACGGTTTGCGAAACTTGCAGACCGCTATTTAAATCAGCATTGGTGAGCGGAGGTGTTATTGGTTTTTGAGTGACGCTGCAACCTGAGATGAGGGCAGCTACAACGGATAGAGCAATTACCTGCTTTAACATGTCAATTCCTGTTGAATAGTATTATTTATACTAAATCGTGGTTAGGTTGGTTTTTCGTCGCAATAATGATCGCCCTTTTAGGCGCAGGATAACCTTCTACGGTTAAACTCACATCATTTGGATCGAGATAATCAACTAGAGATTCATTTTTCATCCACTGGGTGCTGCGTTGTTCTGCTAATGAGGTGATATCAATGTCAACACAACGAATATCGGTAAACTCGCATTTTTGTAACCATAACATTAAGGCGGCAACTGAAGGCAAAAACCAAACGTTGTTCATTTTTCCATATCTGTCTTGTGGAACCAGTACCGCATTTTCATCGCCATCGATCACCAGAGTTTCAAGTACAAGTTCACCACCGACTCGCAGTTGGTCACGTAATTGTAGTAAATGATCAATGGGTGAGCGACGGTGATAGAGCACGCCCATTGAAAATACAGTATCAAAGGCATCTAAAGCCGGTAACTCTTCAATGCCAAGAGGCAGTAAATGCACTGGGTGCTGATTACCTGCGATTCGTTTTAGGGCTTCAAATTGGCATAAAAATAATGGTGAAGGATCTATCCCTACTACGCGAGAGGCTCCCGCACCATACATCCGCCACATGTGGTAACCACTTCCACAGCCCACATCTAAAACGGTACGATTATTTAAAGGCGAAATAAACGCTTTAACCCGATCCCATTTCCAATCACTGCGCCATTCAGTATCAATTTGGATACCATGTACTGAAAAAGGCCCTTTGCGCCACGGCTGAAAAACGGCTAATAAATTAGTCAGTTTCTCAACTTGACCAGGGCTTAATTGTTCTCCACTGCCAATGGTTACGCTACTAGTAAAATCAACTTGATCAGGTTGTGGGTAATGTAATTTATTGAGAACCTTTTCCCATTTAGGCAAATTGCCGTGTTTATGATCTCGTTGCCATTGCCCCAAAATTGCCGGTAATGTTTCCAGCCAATGTTGCAGGTTTGAATCGGCAATATCTTTGTAAAAAGAGCTAAAATTGATCATTTAATCGCTACCATAGATGCAAAGTTAAAACATTGAAACCAGACTGAAAAGTGCGAAAAACCATTTTCAGTAAAACGCTGTTCATGTACATTCAAGCTATCTGGGCGCATCACGTTTTCTAACGCACTGCGTTTTTGACTTATTTCGAGTTCACTATACCCATTTGCACGCTTAAAATCTAAATGCTGTTGATCCAGTAATTGATGTATATGATTATCTTCAAAAAACAACTTCTCTGAAATGACTAATATACCACCAGGCAACATTCCGTCATAAATGCGTTTTATCAAGGCATCACGATCGTGAGTAGGCAAAAATTGTAGGGTAAAGTTTAGCACTACCATCGATGCATTATTAATGTCTACATCTCTTATATCAGCGCACAGCAGGTTAACTTGAATATCACTTACATAAGCCGCGAGATTTTCGGTACAACGTTCAATCATTGATTGGCTGTTGTCTACCGCATAAATCTGGCATCCTCGTCCTTCAATCTGGCGACGAATACTTAATGTTGCCGAGCCTAACGAACTGCCAAGATCGTATATATTGCTTTGAGGTGTGACAAATCGATTAGCAAAATCACCAATGGTATTGATGATTTGTGCATAGCCAGGAACAGAGCGGCGGATCATGTCATTAAATACACCTGCAACACGTTGATCAAATTGAAAATCTGCTATTTGGTTTGTTGCATTAGCGTATATCGTATCTTGTTGAGAGTTCATGAGTTGCAATGTGAAAAAATTAAGTTGGTATTTTAGCTAATCATGGTGAACCACAGCAAGTATCTAACTGGCAATTTATGAGTTTTTTTTCAAATAGATCACGATGATGTCAATAAGATAGGCTTAAACTGCTTATTTTTGCTGGCATTATGTACAATATGTTCAAAATTAATTTCTATTCATAAAATTAGCACGACACAAGCTGGAAAAATGATATTATTTAGCCTTATAACAAAGTAATAACAATAGATGTCTGCTAAACCATTCTCAACCATCTTTGGCTAACATCATCAATATTGATCTTTTACCACATTCTGCTGTTCTATCAGTCAATTACTATGAACCCGTTTATTCGGTGAATACAGTATAAAAAGTGAAAGTATTAGGGAAAAAACTTGAAATTTATACCTTGGATATTAGCATTAGTATTTGCGTGTTTTTCAATACCTGCGCAAGCATTACACTCAGATAAAATCGATAAGCCCGTTGAAAATAAACCCTTGATCATTGTTATGGGGGAAGATACGTATCCGTTTGAATATTTAGATGAGAGGGGGACTCCTGCCGGTATTTTGGTCGATTTATGGCGCGAGTGGTCAATCATTACCGACACTAAAGTGCAATTTGTCGCTCGGCACTGGCAGCAGTCAATGAATCAACTCGAACAGAAAAAAGCAGATGTTCATATTGGTATGTCTCAAAACCAAGCACGGTTAAAAAAGTTTGATTTTGCTAAATCATTTACCTCATTAAATACCTATTTATACATTCATAAGTCTATAAATAGTAAAAAGAAAATTAGCGATTTAATTCCCTATCAAGTCGGTATTGTGACGGGCTCATCCCATGAAGCAACATTATCAGCATTAGAACCCAAGCTTAGTTTTAAGCGTTATCAAAATCGTGAACAATTGTTACAAGCGGCGGTTAACGGAGATTTGTTTGTTTTCGCCGGTATTGAAGGATATCAACGCAACTTAGCACTAGAGCAAGATATCGCGGCAAATTTTTACAGCTCATCACGTATCTTAATTAAAAAAATCAACCTTGCACCGGCAGTAGTGAAAGGGGATCAGGCGCTTGTTAACAAAATAAATAATGGTTTTGAATTAATACCCGCCGAGGTTATCCAGCAAATAGAGCGTCACTGGTTAGGTTATCATCGACAAACATCGGGTGTGATTATTGCGATGCAAAATGGTGTCGAACCCTACGTAGATATCGATGCTGATGGTTTTCCACATGGCATGCTAGTTGACTTATGGACATTATGGTCAGAAAAAACCGGTATCAAAATTGATTTTGTTGCAGGCGACATGAATAGCAGTATTGATGACGTCAAACGTGGCGTGGCAGACGTTCACATTGGGTACCCTGAAAGCCAAGATATGCGAACGGGTCTCAAGCAAGCTTGGCATATTATTTCAGTCAAAAGTCGTTTTTTTAGTTCAAACCCGAAATTAACTCATATTGAAGATATTGCCATGCGCATCGGGGTGTTTCCTACAGCACCGTATATTAGTGATATAAAAAAAATGTTTCCTAAGGCACAGTTACGTTTTTATGACACCTTAGAAAGTATGGTGAAAGCGGGTCGCAATGACGAAATTAGCGGTTTTGTGTCGTCTGCCGCCATGACGTCACATTATTTGTTGGCTAATAAATTATGGGCAGAGTTTCGACAATATACTGATATCGAATTTACGACAGATATGTATGTGTTAACACGTGTTGACGACAGTGGATTAGCGGATCGAATTCAAGCAGGATTTAATTTAATTTCTGTCGAAGAACAAATTCAAATTGAACGTAAATGGTTAATTAATCCAGACGATCGTTTTTTTGCAGGTTCTGCCAATAAAATAAAACTAACAACTCAACAAAAGCAATATGTAAGTAGCTTAGGCGCTATCAAAATGGGTTACCTAAAAAATTGGGCACCTATGGAATTTCAAGGGAAAAATGGTGAGTTTTTAGGGGTGAATGCAGACATTAAAAATTTACTGGTTAAACAACTCAATTTAACCATTATCCCAGTGGCTTACGATGATTTTGGTAAAATGGTCAGTGACCTTGTTAAAGGAGAAATTCATTTAGTTGCCAGCATGGCTAAAACATCAGATCGAGCAAACACTCTTGCATTCTCATTAGCATATTGGCCGTCACCTTGGGCGATAATCACTTCGTTAACTCAACCTCCCATTTTTAATGTCTCACAAATTGCGGGTAAACGACTGGCTGTTGTTGATGGCTACCATATTGTGGATCAGCTTCGTCAACAATACCCAGAAATAAAGTTAGTGGTTGTGTCAGATACCAAGCAGGGTACGGAAGCGGTGGTTAATGGCAGCGCGGATATGTTTGTTGAACAAGTGGCTACATTGGCGACTACTTTAAAAGGTGGTCAATATCCGAGTTTAAAAATGTCGTTGTTAACCGAGTTTACCGAGCAGCATAGCCACATTGGTCTATTTCCAGGGCTGAAAAAATTAGTTCCTTTGATTGATAGAGCGATTGCGACGATAGATGAAACCGAGCAACAGAACATGTATCAAAAATGGGTATCGTTAGATCTCAATAGTGACACATTACGTTACCAGCGTTGGTTTAAATTATTGGTGATCGGTTTGTTAATTATCACTGTGATCGCCATCGTGATATTGATTTCAAATCGACGCTTAAATGTCGAAATCCAAAAGCGCTTTAAAGCTGAAGAAACGCTTAAGTATATGGCAGATCATGACAATGTTACCGCACTGCCTAATCGCAGTTTACTTGATGATAGATTAACGCAAGCAACACTGACTCATCATAGAGATAAATTAAAATTTGCATTGTTGTTTATTGATTTAGATGGCTTTAAAGCGATAAATGATCAGCACGGTCATCATATGGGTGATAAGTTACTACAACGCATAGCCGTGTTATTAACTCGGCATGTAAGAGAATCAGACACTGTGGCTCGTTTTGGTGGTGATGAGTTTGTGGTGTTATTAAATCACATAGAAGCTAAAGAAAATGCCCGTCAAGTGGCTGATAACATCTTAATCGCATTAAAGAAGCCGTTATTAATCGATGATATCAGTGTCACTATTTCGGCCAGTATCGGTGTGGCTATCTTCCCTGATGATGCCGATAGTGGGGCTTCATTATTGAAGAAATCAGATCAGCTAATGTATCAGGCTAAAAAAGTCGGCGGTCATCAATACAAAATGAATTAGTTTTACCTTGATGGTTTTTCAGTCAATCGGTCGAGATTATTTGCTCTAGGTCTAGTTAATTCACCCAATCTGATTGATACTTCAATGCATAAGTTTGAGTCACGGTATATAATGCCGTTTTTGTGGTTTTCGATTTCCAAAATACCGCTTTGTGGATAAAGGATAGAGTTCAATGCGCAGTCATTATTGTGGAGACGTTAATAAGTCTCATCTAGGTCAAGAAGTTACTTTAGTCGGTTGGGTAAACCGTAGTCGAGATTTAGGCGGAGTCGTATTTTTAGACTTACGCGATAGAGAAGGGCTAGTGCAGGTTGTTTATGACCCAGATCTAAAAGATGTTTTTGATATAGCAAGCACGTTGCGCAGTGAATTTTGTGTTCAGGTCAAAGGGGTTGTTAGTGCCCGTCCAGCAAGCCAAGTCAATTCAAACATGAAGACTGGCGAAATTGAAATTTTGGGTAAGCAATTGACCATTATTAATGCCTCTGCTCCGTTGCCATTGAGCATGGATAATTACCAAAATAACAGCGAAGAACAACGTTTAAAATACCGTTATTTAGATTTACGTCGTCCAGAGATGGCCGAGCGTCTTATTTTTCGTGCAAAAGTGACCAGCTCAGTGCGTCGCTTTTTAGACAGCAATGGCTTTTTAGATATCGAAACGCCTATTTTGACTAAAGCCACCCCAGAAGGTGCGCGTGACTATTTAGTTCCTAGCCGGACTTATAAAGGTCAGTTTTTTGCTTTACCTCAATCACCACAGCTGTTCAAACAGCTGCTAATGATGTCTGGTTTTGATCGCTATTACCAAATTGTAAAATGTTTCCGTGATGAAGATTTACGGGCAGATCGCCAGCCTGAATTTACTCAAATCGATATTGAAACTTCGTTTATGTCTTCTGAACAAGTCATGGAAAAAACTGAGCAAATGATGCGCGGTTTATTCCAAGATTTATTGAATGTTGATTTAGGCGATTTTCCACGCATGTCATACGCAGAAGCAATGAAACGTTACGGTTCTGATAAACCCGATTTGCGTAACCCGCTTGAGTTAGTTGATATTGCCGATTTAGTTAACAATGTCGAGTTTGCCGTTTTTAATGGCCCGGCAAACGATGTAGAAGGCCGCGTAGCAGCGTTACGTATTCCAACTGGCGCATCATTATCACGTAAGCAAATTGATGACTACACTAAGTATGCTGGTATTTATGGCGCTAAAGGCTTAGCGTGGATGAAGATAAATGACTTAGCAGCAGGTATCGAAGGTATTCAATCTCCAGTACTTAAGTTTTTAACCGAAGCTATCGTTAACGACATTATTAGCCGTACTGGCGCACAAACCGGTGATATCATTCTATTTGGTGCAGACAAAGCGACCGTCGTGGAAGAAGCCATGGGCGCGCTGCGCTTAAAAGCAGGTGAAGATTTCAAGCTACTTGAAGGTGAATGGCGCCCATTATGGGTGGTTGACTTCCCAATGTTTGAACAAATTAATGGTGGTTTCCACGCCGTTCACCATCCATTTACCGCCCCTCGTGGGATTAGTGCTGAACAATTGGCCGCTGATCCCGCTGTGGCAATTTCAGATGCCTACGACATGGTGTTAAATGGTTGTGAGTTAGGGGGTGGTTCAGTACGTATCCACAACGCAGAAATGCAAAGCACAGTATTTGGCATTTTAGGCATTGAAGCAGAAGAAGCGAATGAAAAATTCGGATTCTTACTTGAAGCATTACGTTATGGTACCCCACCTCATGCTGGTTTAGCCTTCGGATTAGATCGTATTATTATGTTAATGACAGGGGCAAGCTCAATTCGTGACGTGATGGCTTTCCCTAAAACCACCACAGCGGCGTGTCCGTTAACCAATGCGCCAGGATTTGCTAACCCAGTTCAACTCGCTGAGTTAGGCATTGCTGTGGTTGAAAAGGTTAAAACAGAAGAGTAAAACGCTAACGTTAGCCATTTGCTCGCTCTTAAATGGGCACTATATACCGAGGCTTTTGCCTCGGTACGTTTTTGACAAGTAGACTGTTTCACTTGAAAAATTCTATTAAATAGTAAGGAGATATAATGGCAGGACACAGTAAATGGGACAATATTAAACACCGTAAAGCGGCACAAGATGCTAAACGCGGTAAGTTATTCACCAAATTTATTCGCGAGCTCAATGTGGCGGCCCGCGAAGGCGGTTCTGATATTGATGCTAATCCCAGATTACGCGCTGCAGTCGATAAAGCCTTATCCAATAATATGACCCGAGATACCGTTGAACGCGCAATCAAACGTGGTGCCGGTGAAATGGATGGTCAGCAATTAGAAACCATTATTTATGAAGGCTATGGCCCCGGAGGGACTGCTGTGATGGTTGAAACCATGACGGATAATCGTAATCGTACTGTTTCTGGCGTGCGAAATGCGTTTAATAAGTCTGGAGGCAACTTAGGTACCGACGGTTCAGTGGCGTATCTGTTTACTAAATCTGGCATTATTTCTTATGACACTGATATTGATGAAGATAGCTTAATAGACAGTGCGTTAGAGGCGGGTGCTGAAGATGTTGTCACTCATGACGATGGTTCTATCGATGTGTTTACCACTCCAGATACCTTTGGCAAAGTCAAAGATGCACTTGATAGCGCGTCCTTTGACTCTGTTCATGCTGAAGTGACCATGGTTGCGTCATTAAAAGCTGAACTTGATGCTAACACCGCTGAAAAGTTTTTACGTTTAATCGATAACTTAGAAGATAATGATGATGTACAAGAGGTATATCATAATGCTGATATTTCAGATGACGTTATGCAAGTATTAGACAACGCATGAGGCATCAATGGCCATTATTTTAGGGGTTGATCCCGGCTCCCGTATTACAGGCTATGGTGTGATCCAATGCCAAGGCCGGCAACAGATTTACCTTGGCAGCGGCTGTATCCGAACATCTGCCGATGATTTACCCCAACGATTACAACAAATTTATGCGGGTCTATGCGAAATTATTACTCAATATCAGCCTGATGAGTTCGCCATTGAACGGGTGTTTATGGCAAAAAATGCCGACTCTGCCCTAAAACTGGGTCAAGCAAGAGGCGCGGCGATTGTCGCGGCAACATGTGCCGGACTGCCTGTTGCTGAATATAGCGCGACACAGATAAAAAGTGCAGTCGTAGGGACGGGTCGAGCCCAAAAAACACAAGTTCAACATATGATTAAGCAATTACTTAAACTACCTGCTTCACCACAAGCCGATGCGGCGGATGCGTTAGGGGTAGCAATATGCCATTTTCATACTTATCAAAGCCTTATCGCTATGGGTGGTAAAGCTAGCAGCAGAACATATGGAAGATACAAATGATAGGTCGTCTAAGTGGTATTTTAGTTGAAAAACACGCGCCTGAAGTGGTGCTCGATGTCAATGGTGTCGGTTATGAGTTGCAAGTGCCCATGACCAGCTTTTATGAGTTGCCAGCGTTAAATCAAGCTGCGATGTTATTTACCCATTTTGTGGTGCGTGAAGATGCGCAGTTACTTTATGGCTTTATCACTAAACAAGAGCGGGCATTATTTCGTTTATTGATTAAAACCAACGGCGTTGGCCCTAAGTTAGCGTTAACAATTTTATCGGGTATGACAGCATCGGAGTTTGTTTCATGTGTCGAACGTGACGACATTGCCACCTTAGTCAAGTTACCTGGCGTGGGTAAGAAAACCGCTGAACGCTTAGTCATTGAAATGCGTGATAAGCTTAAAAGCTTGCTTGAAGCATCAGCGGGTTCTGAGCGCGAATTTATGTTGCAGAGTAATTATACACCGGCTCCGACAGCAGACAGTGCAGAGGAAGATGCCATTTCCGCGTTATTATCGTTAGGCTATAAACCAGCACAAGCCAGTAAATCAGTTTCTGCGGCTTTTAAACAAGGTATGAGTTCTGAAACGTTAATTAAAGCTGCATTAAAATCAATGTTATAAATATGATGATATGCATAAACAGGGTACGTAAAAATGATTGAAGCTGATCGTCTAATCCAGCCACAGGAACAAGGTCAAGATGAACTTATTGATCGTGCTATGCGCCCTAAAATGTTGGATGAGTATACAGGTCAAGATGATACTCGAGCCCAGCTTAAGATTTTTATTCAAGCAGCGATAAATCGTCGCGAAGCACTTGATCACATGCTAATTTTTGGTCCTCCAGGTTTAGGTAAAACAACCTTGGCGATGATTGTAGCCAATGAAATGGGAGTGAATATCAAATCCACTTCTGGCCCTGTACTTGAAAAAGCGGGGGATTTAGCGGCTTTACTGACTAACCTTGAAGAGGGGGATGTGCTGTTTATCGATGAAATTCATCGTCTAAGCCCTGTAGTCGAAGAGATCCTTTATCCGGCGATGGAAGACTACCAACTTGATATTATGATTGGTGAAGGTCCTGCTGCGCGTTCGATTAAATTAGATTTGCCGCCATTTACACTTATTGGCGCTACCACGCGTGCCGGTGCATTAACCTCACCATTGCGGGCTCGTTTTGGTATTCCATTACGGTTAGAATTTTACAATGTGAAAGATCTTACCACCATAGTGATCCGTTCAGCTAAGGTGATGGAACTTGAGATAGATGGTCAAGGCGCGATTGAAATAGCCAAGCGCTCACGCGGCACCCCGCGAATTGCCAACCGTTTATTACGCCGGGTTCGCGATTATGCTGAAGTCAAACATGATGGCAAAGTGACCCAAAAAGTGGCCGAATATGCCCTCGATTTACTCGATGTTGATGAGCAAGGTTTTGATTACTTAGATCGTAAACTCTTGCTTGCCATTATTGATAAATTTATGGGTGGCCCTGTAGGGTTAGATAACCTCGCGGCGGCCATCGGTGAAGATAGAGAAACGATTGAAGACGTACTGGAGCCTTTTTTAATTCAGCAAGGCTTTATTCAGCGCACACCAAGAGGCCGTATTGCGAGTCAAAGAGCTTATGATCATTTTAGTCTTGTTAAGCCCGAATAAGCCCAATCTTATCCACTTGCTTTAGTGAACATACGCAATTAGACCAATATCGTTTTAGATAAAAAAACCAGCTTTCGCTGGTTTTAATCTTACTAGGTGAGCGATATATGATCAGGACTAGCTATTTAACTTGTGGTGATAAGGATGGATCTAACCTAACGCTTCAGTCGCCGAACTCTTTTGAATTAACTCAATTTTGTATCCGTCAGGATCTTCAACAAAGGCAATTTCAGTTTTGCCGCCGGCAACCGGACCCGGTGCTCGAGTAATGTTACCGCCAGCGGCAGCAATCGTCTCGCAACGGGCATAAATATCGTCTTCGCCTATGGCTAAATGCCCAAAGCCATTACCCAAATTATATGTATCGACACCCCAATTATAAGTTAACTCTATAACGGCTTGGCCTGTTGTTTCCTCACCAAAACCAACAAAAGCGAGGGTGTATTTGTACTCTGGGTTTTCAGATTGGCGTAGTAGTTTCATTCCCATGACTTGGGTATAAAATTGAATGCTACGTTCAAGGTTGCCTACACGGATCATCGTATGAAGTAATTGCGACATGATATGCTCTCTTATAAAATTTATCTGACTTTAACAAGCTCAGATGACAATGAAAAGTTTTGCAGTTCTGATTGATTAAAATTTAAAACGAACAAGGTGAGGTTGCATTGTTTTACTTGAGTGGATAGCCAGTTGTTCTCGAATAGACAATAATCATATTTTGCTTTGGCTCACATTTATGATGTTATCTTTTGGGCATTTGGCCTAAAAGCGTTATTATTTCGTTATACACATATGGAGGCAAGACAATGAATACAGAATTAAAAATGGCCTTAGGCACGACTGTCGTAATCGCAATTTGTTTTAGCGCGTTTTTTGTGTCGATGTTTTAAGCACCATCATAAAATAGATAGCCCCATTTGATCCACCGCTAAATAAATGTATTGCATGTTAATTGATGAGTTAACATTCAATACATTGATATAAATACCCCAAAACACCTTAGGTGATTTGGGGTTACTCTTCTGGATAGACCTTGTCTTTAAACTCACATAAGTCTTCAATAATACAGCTGCCACAACATGGTTTTCGCGCTAAACAAGTGTAACACCCATGTAGATAAACCAAGGATTTACATCCACTTTAAACTCACTTGGCTTCACTTTAAGCATATTCAGTTCAACTTGGTCAAGATTTTTGCCAGGAGCAAACTTAGTGCGATTCGCAAACCTAAAAATATGAGTGTCGACCGCAATCGTGGGCCAACTTTAAGTGGTGATAATTATTGCATATATTTAATATGGAAAGAATACTCTATTGGGTTGTTTTGTGCTTAACGGAAGTTAACAGCAGCAATATCAAAACTTCCGTTTATCGCTAAAACAGTCATTGATACTGTAATTTTAATTGCTGATTTCTGTTGTAAGCGCGAGCCTAACTCTCATCACTCTCATTGCGACTTAAAAGCCTACCAAACTATGTCAAATTAACGATGTCACTTCACTCTCGACTTCACAGATGCTAATTGTCCGTTAAATTCAGTAGCCGTTATCACAGCGAGCCACATCTATCTGCTGTACTTAATGAAATGAAAAATGCTCTATTGCTCTTGCTTACCTATATATATCAATAGATCAAACTACTTCAGTCCAAACTACCAACTCAATATTATAACGTCCACTTTCGTCTCTATGTTAGCGTTAGGTGAGGTTATGTCGAATAACAGAAATCGACCGCTTTGAGGTCATCGTGACGCTTAGCATCATATATTGGAATGAAATGTTGTTAACTCTAAAAGACTGACAAATATGCTCATTGTGAAAGTGACTAGTAGCAACACCAATTCTTCTTCTATCCTATCTAAATAGTTCTTTCAAACGCAGATTTTTAGTATCTGAAACTATCCGTTTTGTGGCGTAGAGCAAACATTAAGTGGGCAAGCTTTCTATTGACGATAGTCGGTAGGCCTTTTGTTTAGTTGGCGTTGTTATATGGTGGATATTTGGGTATGTGCAGCTTGTTTGGCCTTATAGATGCTGACGGTTTGTTTGCTGTTGTGAATGAGTGATGTGTGAGTGTTGTTTTCTCGATAAAAAAAGTAGGGTAATGAAGCTTCCCCTACTTTTTTGGTAACAGTTAAGTCTTAATCTCGATATTTCATCTCTTGCAGCAATGAAGTACTCATGATGGTTCGAAACTCAGCACGGTTACCGCTTTCAGATTCCATCTTTTCCATACTTTTCTTTGCCCACGCCATATACGTGGTACGACGCTTTTCATTTTCAGCAACGGATGCCATGTTTTCGAATACACGAACCAGGTAAAGGTCAGGCTCATCCATTCTGGGGTGTACATTACTAATAACTTTAGCATCTATTAGCCAGCCTTGAGATTTGGCATAATCGCTGTTTTTACGCCATTCGCCCGCAAGCCACGTCGAATATTTAAGGCCCGCACCATCGGATATTTTTATCCCTGTAACTTCCCAATACTCACCACCAATAAAAGGTGGTTCTTCTGCTGCATATACATTTTGAATAGCGAATAAGCTTAATACACAAAACAATAATCCTTGGATTGAATTTGTTTTCATTTTTTGTATTTCCTAATGACTCGTGAACATGGGTGTTCACAGTGATATAAAAATAGTTCAATGTTTTTACTTTGTCTAATTTTGATTTGCTTAACATACAGGTGATCATATGACCGCAATAGCTTGGGGAAAACAGCAGAAAAATCGGGCTTAATAGGTGCAGGAACACGAGGTCATGTTGGTGCTACTTTTGGTTTAGAGGCGGGCAGATTAATTGGCATACCTATCGGTGCTTATATAAGTAGAAAATTATAGTGGCATAATAAAACTGGGCTGCAATATAAATTTAAACAGAACTCGATACGTCAGCTTTAGTATGTAAACAGTCTATTTTGAATCCGTTTTACATTCAGTAAAGAGTCTCCTCTTTGGCAGCTACTAACCTTAACTTTTTATTCGATAAATTCAAACTTGCAATATTTTTCTGGATATCTCGAAAGTTCATTTCAGTGTCAGGAAAATACTAAATAAGTAATAACAGAACCACTTACTCTTCGTGGCAAGAGTGAAGATAGATCAAGCTATGATAATGATTACCTACCATAGCTGACGATGAGATTATAAATGGGTTAAGTAAATCTTTAGTCTTCAGTCTTCTCTTTAAATTCACACAAGTCTTCGATAATACAAGAACCGCAGCGAGGCTTTCGTGCTATGCACGTGTATCTACCATGCAAAATTAACCAGTGATGTAGATCATACATAAATTCAGTTTTGTTAGGGGTGTTCTTAATGATGGCTTGTTCGGTTTCTTCAACAGTCTTACCTTTGGCGTAGCCTGTGCGATTAGCTACTCGTTGAATATGTGTATCAACAGCAATAAAATATCTACCTTCATTATCTTTTAGCCAGCCAAATGCCGTATTGAGAACGACGTTTGCTGTTTTTCGACCCACGCCAGGTAAAGCTTCTAGTGCGTCTCTGTTTTCTGGTACCGCACCATTATGTAAATCCAGCAGCATTTTACAGGCGTTAATCACATTAATAGCTTTGTTATTGTATAGGCCAATGGTTTTAATGTATTGCTTAAGCCCGTCAACCCCTAAGTCAAATATGGCTTGAGGCGTATTGGCAACAGGAAACAGCTTATTGGTCGCTTTATTGACACTGACATCGGTCGCTTGTGCTGATAATGTCACAGCAACTAATAACTCAAATGGGCTTGAAAAGTTCAATTCAGTTTCAGGCTTAGGGTTATTGTCTCTTAATCGGTTGAGAATTTGGATACGTTTATCTTTATTCATATTAATCGGTCAATTCATCGTTAAGTTAACGGCCGTTTTAGAGTAACCGCGGAGTCGTGTTAGTTGACTTTAGTGATCCGAGCACGCGTCACGCCAACACTTTCAGCTTTAGGCTGCTGTGCTTTTACTCGGCTATCGATGACATTTTTAAGGGCAATTAATAATCCCATCGCTATAAATGCTCCCGGCGGCAACATCGCCAATAAAAATGGTGTGTCCACATGCCACACATGAATCGTTAACACACTCGCCCAATCACCTAATAATAAATCAGCACCACCAAATAGGGTCCCTTGACCGAGTAATTCTCGGCTGGCACCTAAAACAACCAGTACAGCAGTAAAACCTAACCCCATCATTAATCCATCAAAGGCCGAGTGGGCTACAGAGTTACGAGAGGCAAATGCTTCAGCGCGGCCGATGATGACGCAGTTGGTCACAATCAGTGGTAAAAAAATGCCTAACGACAAATATAGATTATAGGCATAAGCGTTGATCAGTAATTGTACGCAAGTGACAAGTGCGGCAATGATCATAACAAATACTGGGATACGAATTTCTTTAGGAACAATATCGCGTACCAAGGAAACTAAAACATTAGATCCAATTAGTACCAACAGAGTGGCAACCCCCAAACCTAATGCATTTGTGATTGTTGCTGTCACAGCAAGCAGCGGACATAAACCTAATAGTTGGACTAATCCTGGGTTATTCTTCCATAACCCTTGAGCCGCGATTGCACGATAATTACTCATGGTTGGCCTCACAGGCATAATGACTTTGGTAGAGCGCTTGGCGATGTTGTTCAACAAATGTCATCGCATTTGCAATGGCTTTAACATAAGCGCGCGGAGTAATGGTCGCACCGGTAAATTGATCAAATTGTCCGCCATCTTTTTTCACTTTCCAGTCGCTTGAATTTCCAGTAAAACGTTTGCCGCTGAAATGAGTGACCCAATCAGACTTTCGTAAATCAATTTTATCGCCTAAGCCAGGCGTTTCTTGATGGAAAAGGGTACGAACACCCAATATTGTCCCGGTGTTATCAACGCCAATAATGAGTTTTATTGCTCCGTTATAACCATCTGGAGCAATGGCTTCAATCGCGATGGCAACAGGTTGTTCGCCTTTATAAGCAAGATAGGCCGGCAAATCGGCTTTAGTGCCTAATAGCTGCGGAGAATTAACCAAAATACATTGTTCACTGAGTACATTATCGTGTAATTCGGTCGGAATAATTTGGTTAAGCGTTAGGGTTAATTGTTTTTGCTGTTGCAATAATATTGTGTCACTGGTTAAGGCATTCACCAACGCGACGAGGCCGGTGCAACATAAGGCAAATAGGCCGAGTAACAGGCCATTTTTAATCATCGGGTTAGTTGTTAAAATAGACATAATTAATTTCCTGCTCGATGACCATAGCTACGCGGGCGAACATAATAATCAATAAAAGGTGCGCACATGTTAGCTAACAATACGGCAAATGCGACGGCATCAGGGTAGCCACCAAAGGTGCGTATTAAGTAAATGAGTAAGCCTATCATGGCGCCAAATATCAGTCGACCGCGAGGACTCGCTGCTGCAGTGACTGGGTCGGTGGCAATAAAAAATGCCGCCAACATGGTACCACCGGAAAATAAATGCATCATTGGACTGACGAAGGTATCCGGACTGATTAAAAATCCGCCACTGGCGCAAATAAATAATGTCAGTAAAATAGAGACGCTGATGTGCCAGCGTATAACATGAAGCTTGAGCATGATTAGCCCACCTACAAGGTAAGCCAAATTCACCCAAAACCAGCCGGCACCGACACTGCCATTGAAGATGATTTTAGCCAAACTTTCTGTCGTGGTCATGCCCATTGAAAGATCGGTCTTAAGTGTGTCCAGTGGTGTTGCCATTGTGGTGCCGTCAATCGCAAGCCGAAAAAAATCTGCCGAATAGACGTTGTTTAATTGAAAAATACTGTTAATAGTATTGCTTAAATCTGCGCTATTGAGCGTGAGCGTTTGCGGAGCGACCCATGATGTCATTTGCACTGGGAATGAAATTAACAATAGAACGTAAGCGGCCATAGCCGGGTTAAAGACGTTATTACCCAGCCCGCCGTAAAGCTGCTTAACGATGACAATGGCAAATACTGTGCCTATTACAATGAGCCACCAAGGTGCTAAAGGCGGAATCGCAACCGCAAGTAAGCTTGCAGTAACCAATGCACTATTATCAGATAACGTGGCGGAAATATTTTTGTTTCGTAACTTCATTACGGCAGATTCAGCTAAATAAGCCACTGTAATGGCAAGTAATAACTGTACAAGAGTACCATAACCGAAATAATAGCTTTGTACTGCAATACCCGGTATTAGGCATAGCGCGACACGTTTCATCACTTTATTGGTGTGCAATGTTGTGCTGACATGTGGAGATGAGGCAATTTTAAATGCCATAGTTATTGTTCCTCTTGCTTAGCACTGTTAGCGAGCTTTTTCGCTTTCGCTTTCGCTTTGGCGACAGCGGCAGCAATTTTGGCTTTTTTGTTATCTACAGCTTGGGTGGTGGCTGAATGAGTTACTTCAGCTTCGCTTGCATTGTTGTTGTCATTATCGGTAATAGATTCATTTTTGCTAACGACAGCATGTTCAGTCACCGCAGTGCTTTTTGTATCGGCAGCACTTGTTGTCGCGGAGCCATTGGCTGATGCAGCTTTTTTGGCTTTAGCACGTGCAACTGCCGCAGCAATTTTAGCTTTTTTGTCATCTACAGCTTGAGTGGTGGCTGAATGAGTTACTTCAGCTTCGCTCGCATTGTTGCTGTCATTATTGGTAATAGTCTCATTTTTGCTAACGACAGCATGTTCAGTCACCACAGTGCTTTTTGTATCGGCAGTACTTGTTGTCGCGGAGCCATTGGCTAATGCGGCTTTTTTGGCTTTAGCACGTGCAACCGCCGCAGTAATTTTAGCTTTTTTGTCATCTACAGCTTGGGTGGTGGCTGAATGAGTTACTTCATCTTCGCTCGCAGTGTTGTGGTCATTATCGGTAATAGTCTCCTTTTTGCTAACGACAGCATGTTCAGTCACCGCAGTACTTTTTGTATCGGCAGTACTTGTTGTCGCGGAGCCATTGGCTAATGCGGCTTTTTTGGCTTTAGCACGTGCAACCGCCGCAGTAATTTTAGCTTTTTTGTCATCTAGTGGTTGGGCTGACTCATTGATAACTTCAGCTCCACTGGGTGTGTTGAGGGCGTTTGTTTGCGTTGACTCATTGGCTAATGCAGCTTTTTTAGCTTTAGCACGTTCAATGGCGGCGTTAATGACTGTTTTATTTACGTCGGTGGTATCGATTGCTACATTGCTCGAAGATACAAGGCTTGTGGCAGCGGAACCTTGCGTTACTGAGTCTGTTGCTTGAGCTTTTTTCGCGGCGATACGTGCCATCGCGGCGGCAACAGCATCTTTATCACTCGATTTCATATTTGCTTGGCGCTTGGCGGCAGCTTGCTTTGATTTTTCTTCTCGCGCATTTTTTTCATCTTCAAGACGTTGTAAGCGAGCTTCAAAACGAAGTTTAGCTTTTTCAGCTTGAAGTTTTTCTTCAGCGGTATTTTTCAGCGCCGACTTAGCGATACGATAGTATTCAACTAAGGGGATATCACTTGGACAGACATAGCTACAACAACCACATTCAATGCAGTCTTTTAAATTAAAACTCGCTGCTTTATCGTATTCTTCAGCTTTTGCGTGCCAGAATAACTGTTGTGGTAACAATAATGCCGGGCAAACGACAGCGCACTCACCACATCGAATACAGGCTTTCTCATCTGAATCGGGTGCTATTTCTGTTTGGCTTGGTGTTAGCAAACAGTTGGTGCCTTTTAATATTGGCACATCAAGTTCGGCTATTGCATATCCCATCATTGGGCCGCCTACAATGATTTTTTGCGCGCGCTCTGGTTTGAAACTAACTTGACTGAGGGCATCGGCTACGGTTGTGCCTATTCTAAGCCAATAGTTTCCGGGTTTACCGATGTTTTCGCCCGTTAATGTTACCACGCGTTCAATAAGTGGTTTACCTAGTAATACCGCATCTTGTATTGCATAGGCGGTACCGACGTTATGCATAACAATACCGAGTTGGGCTGGAATCGCGCCACTTGGCACTTCTTTACCGGTAATAATTTGAATAAGTTGTTTTTCACCGCCAGAAGGGTACTTTGTTGGAATAACGGTGACGCGGATCATGTCGTTGGGCAATGAACTGCGATGAATAGCCGATTCCATAGCCTGCGCGGCTTCAGGTTTGTTGTCTTCAATGGCGATGATAATGCGCTGTGGATTAAGTAAATGATCGATAATACTTATACCAGTTAAGATTTCATCACTGTATTCACGCATTAATCGATCATCAGCACTGATATAGGGTTCACATTCCACACCATTAATGATGACTAAATCGATTTCGCTGGCGGGGTTGAGTTTGACATGGCTAGGAAACGCCGCGCCGCCCATGCCTGCAATCCCTGCGTGTTTGATTTTGTCTAGAATAGCCGGTTTTGACAGTTGTTCAATCTGACCTGGTACCAGTTCACACCAAGTATCTTGACCATCAGCTTCGATGATGCAACTCAACACAGGTAATAAAGAGGGATGGTTACTATGGTGTTCTTCTATTGCCACAACCGTCCCAGAGGTAGGCGCGTGAACCGGTAAATAGGTAAAACCAGCACCTTCAGTGATTGATTGTCCTCTTAATACCTTGTCACCAACACGAATGCTAAGTGCGGCCTGTTGACCGACAAGGGGAACCGGGACCACAAATCGCGATGATAGTGGTAAAGGTAAAATTGTGCGTTGATTGGATAATGATTTAAGTTCAGGTGGATGGATCCCGCCAGGAGAGCGCCACAAAGTACCTTTATCTAATTGCTCTAATAACGTTAGCACCGTTTTTCCTCTTGCTCAGGATCGATCACGTTTACTGGGATAGCGTGTAACTTCCAGTCCCAATTTTGTATTGTGGTTGCAACGGGGATCATATCTATACAATCAACAGGGCAAGGTTCAACACATAAGTCACAGCCAGTACAATCTTTGACAATAACGGTATGCATTAATTTACCGGCACCTAAAATAGCGTCAACTGGGCAGGCTTGGATACACTTAGTGCAACCAATGCATTCATCTTCGCGGATGTAAGCCACTTTTTTCACATTAGCTTGAGCCTCTTCGCCTAACGCTTCAGGTTCTACCCCCATGAGCTCAGCAATTTTTTCCATGGTAGCGGTACCGCCTGGAGGGCATTTATTGATTTTCTCACCATTGGCGATGGCTTCTGCATAGGGTCGACAACCAGGGAAACCACATTGACCACATTGAGTTTGCGGTAGCAAGGTTTCTACTTGATCAACAATAGGGTTGCCTTCGACTTTAAATTTTTTCGACGCAAAACCCAAAATGACACCAAACACCAATGCTAAGGCGGTTAGTATGGCGACGGCAATTAATATACTCGAAATCATTAAGTAACCAGCCCCGCAAACCCCATAAAGGCTAATGACATTAACCCGGCAGTGATCATGGCAATTGCACCACCTTTAAAAGGTAAAGGCACATCGGCGGCCGCTAATCGCTCACGCATGGCAGAAAATAAAATTAACACTAATGAGAAGCCAACCGCAGCACCAAAACCATATATAGCCGATTGAATAAAATTATGGTCTTCATTGACGTTAAGTAAAGCGACGCCTAATACGGCACAATTGGTGGTGATTAATGGTAAATAAATGCCCAGCGCGCGATGTAAGGAGGCACTGGTTTTTTGCACTACCATTTCAGTAAATTGCACCACGACGGCAATCACTAAAATAAAGCTCATGGTGCGTAAATAACTGAGATCAAATGGTTGTAACAGAAATTCATTAATTAAATAACTCAAAATAGACGCTAGGGTCAACACAAACGTGGTTGCCATCGACATCCCAATTGCTGACGCTAATTTGCTCGACACCCCCATAAAAGGGCATAGACCTAAGAATTTTACCAGAACAAAGTTGTTTACCAGCACTGTGCCGATTAACAGGAGAAGGTAATCTGTCATTGCTACAATTTTTTGACCAATAGTTGTTAGTATTATCTTAGGTTTGACGCCGATAAACAACGGATAAAAAATAAGGTTAAACATAAAATGTTTAACCTTAGAATAAAAGCGTGTTTTTTTACCCTTTATTAACCTTGTTGTTACTGTTTAAGCAACAACAATTCAGGTTTAGCAATATAATATCCTTGTAGTCCGTCCACTAAGAGTTTTTCTAGGGTGAGCTTTTCATCCTGCTTTTCAACACCCGTGGCTATGACGCGGATACTGATGCGTTTTGCGATATCAACGATCATCCTAATAAAAAACTTATTATTATTATCTTGTTCTATATTGTCACTGTAACTGCTGTCTAACTTGATAAAGTCAGGACGTACTTCACGGAAAAATTTAAATGAGGTAAAGCCTAAACCAAAGCGCTCGATAGCGATTTTTGCGCCTACTTTGTGTATCTCGGTAACAAATTGATGGCTAGACTCTAAATTGGTCTGCATTCCTGATTCATTAAGTTCAAACACTAATCGAGCAGCGGTGCCACGGTGTTTAGACAATATATCTTTTAACCAAACCGTAAAACTGCCTTGAAGCGCTGAGGACGCACTGATATTCACTCCCATATTACCTGAAATACTCGGGTTTTCACTCAAGATTTTAATGGTTTGTGTGACAATCATTTTATCTAATTCAATACTCATCCCATAACGTTCAGCCATCGCAATCACTGTGGTTGTTGGTAAATGTCTACCTTCGCCGTTATAAAAGCGAGCCAGTAACTCGCGGTAAACTTCAGTAGCATTGTTACAGGGTTGAATAGGTTGTTGATAAAATTTTACGCTTCGACGATTAATCAAGTCGCCGATAGTGATTTTCCAATGGTCTGTTCCGACTTGCTCATCACCCGATAGCTTCTCTAATTGATAGTAACGATTAGGCCCCAGAGTTTGTGCCACGCTGACGGCGGTATCAGCTAATGCCATCAATGCTAATGGCTCGTTTCCTTGCTGATAGGGCACCATACCCGCATGCGCTATAGAGTCACTTTTTGTGCTTTGGGCATATTCGTCAAGATAACGTTTAAGTTGCTCTAAAAATCGCTCACCCTCTTTTAGGGAAATACTGTCAATGAAAACAGCAAAATCACCACTAGAAACCCTAAAGCACTTATTCGCGCCAAGCTTTGATGCCGATTTACGAATGCAGCTTGCCAGTTTTGCTAAATAATCATCACCAGCAGCGCGGCCATGTAATTGGTTGACGCTTGCAAGTTCAGCCGCCTTAACCACAACCAGTACACCATATTGCTGTTTATCCGTTTTACTTATCGCTTCAATATGCTGGGTAAAGCGTTGGCGCGTTGAAAAGCCACTGACGGGATCTTGGTAAGCGGCTTTGGTTAACAATTCATTTTCTTTACTTACCCGATCTAGGCTGAGCTTTAATTGACCACGGCAAGTTTCTATTGCGTTACCTAATGGTTTCAGTACGCCCGGGAAGCGTGATTTTTCAATGGCGAGGAATGATAAGTCAGGGATATGAGCAATGTATTCAGCAGCATAGTTGATTCTACGACGATGTAACTGCACGAGTGCGGCAAATAACAGCATCAGAATGATATATGCCGCGATTAATAATGTCGCGGTTTGCCTTAAGTCATTAAAGCTAGGTGACAACACACTGGCAGTGTCTAATCTCACTTGTAAGCGACCGTCGGCAAATTTTTGAACGTGACCTAATTCAATATCAAAAACTTGGCTGGCAAAATCGTCTGAAGGGCGAAGTAAACTGCCATAGGTAAAATTATTATTACTGTCGGTATTATGGATATATTGAAAAAACTGAAAAGAAAAGTCTTTAGACATGCGTTGGTATAACGCTTCTCCGCTGCCATGCCAGTCATCAATGGTTTGTACATTTTGTTGATAACTTGCGCGCGCAACTTCACCTTGTTCCTGTACTTGGTTATTTTCGACCGTGTAAATTTGGAAGATTAATAATCCGAACACAAGGAAAAGAACCAGCTGAAAGGATTTCGATAAGCCCATAAAACATCCATTCCCATGAGTGTTTTTGGCTAAATTTGTTCAGTCCGGCACAAGCTTTGTGCTGAAGAAGTTCGAACAAGATGTTAACCAAAAATATAATGATCTAAATAGTTTATATTATAATCAATATTATCATAGCAGAAATGAGATTAGTTAATTATTAATCTAAGGTATTATTTCATATAGAAAAATCAACGATATTTCACTAAGAAACAGTCTTAAATAAATGATGATAACTAAGATAAATGAAGCAATTTGGAAGGTTATGATATTGAAAGTAAAGAGTAGATTAACAAACTCTAGGATTTAACAGAAGAAAATATTGCCAATAATAATGGCTCCCCAGACTGGACTCGAACCAGTGACATACGGATTAACAGTCCGCCGTTCTACCAACTGAACTACTGGGGAATTGATTATTACTAGTACTGACTTTTTAAATTACTAATATTTGAAATGGCTCCCCAAACTGGACTCGAACCAGTGACATACGGATTAACAGTCCGCCGTTCTACCAACTGAACTACTGGGGAATTGATTATTACTAGTACTGACTTTTTAAATTACTAATATTTGAAATGGCTCCCCAAACTGGACTCGAACCAGTGACATACGGATTAACAGTCCGCCGTTCTACCAACTGAACTACTGGGGAAGCGTTTTTAGCAATGTATTGCCGAGAACGGAGCGCATAGTAAAACGCTCTGGTAACTGAGTCAACTCGAGTTATAAAAAAAAACGCATTTATGTGCCTAATTGGTTACCAAACACACATCGTGAACGACTTTTGGGCATTTATGTCGATTTTTGAACAATGAAAAGAAAATTAATCACTTACTCTTAAAATTCATTCTTAAGGTGATAACGACGATATTCTGCTGGGGCGCTTATATTTGGTGCCTATCTTGGTGTCTATCACTGGGTGTTTACGTTGACCTTTTTCAGATATGTTTTGCAAGACGAACGTGTTTATATCCGTTTTCGTTAATAAACAGATTTCATTTTCGACACTTTTTGGGAAAGTGGCCGTTAATCATATTGAGTCGACGAAGACCTTGGGTGAATAGAGCCATAGAGCCTTGTCATGGCGTATGCTTTCTTATTGCAAGGAGTTTGATACCAAAGGTCATATTATTAAATATATCGCCGACACACTTGATGAGGGCCTTTGTGATGTCATTGCGAAACAGAGAGTCAGACTTGACTGCCAGGGTGAGGAGGGGTTATTCGAGTATTGGTATTATCTCAAAAGCCATTGCATGAACGTTGCCAATGATGACAAGCGAGATGGATCGGGTGATAGTTGTGGAATGAATATTTGAGCTGGCGAGATATGATCGCAATGTTGATCGACCTTCAATGCATTGTTAAGCTATCAGTTAACTAATGATTTAAAATAACAGTTGAACTATTGTCGCTATCTTTCGTATAAATGTGCAAATGTAATTAAATTTCATCACAACTTTCTTACGCTCTGATGAAATTCATTTGGGCGCTACCCCGCAGCAGTATTGAGCTTTCTTGACTTATCCACTAAATCTGTGGATAAACTTGTGGACTTCTACTGTAAATGAGCGGCAATCCCTTGTAGTACTTGAGTCGGACTTAAATTGGTACAATTAATTGGCGATAATTTAAGTTGTTTTTAATCAGTAACATAAAAAAAGCAACTTCTTTTTTTGCTCACTGTTCTGTCAGTTGCAAAATTGTAATCTCTTTGTCATATAGATTGTGTATTAAATTGAGCTTTAGCCTCATCTTTTGGCGTATTAGCGACCTTTCTGCCTGATCTAATGATGTTGTTTATTACTTTCATTAAATGACGTTCATTCTGTCATATTGAGGGAGGTATCTGATTGCTAATGATCTTATATCGCAATAAGACCATCTCATAATATTTTAGCCGCGATGCCAAGGTTTTTCAGTCAAGGGTTTATTAATGCCCATGCTTATCGATGTAAATTACCACTAATACCGTACGATTATGTATCGCCATTTCCTCGTGTTTAGGTATATGATCATCGGTTCAATAGAATAGGAAACCGTGTTGTGTCAGAGTCAGTATTTTCCCTAGAGTCCAAGTTCGAACCCGCGGGCGATCAACCTACAGCGATAAAAAAATTAGTGGATGGCCTAGCATCAGGTGTTGCGAGTCAAACGTTATTAGGCGTAACAGGATCAGGCAAAACTTACACCATAGCCAATGTCATCAAGCAAATGGGCAGGCCCACCATTATTATGGCGCCCAATAAAACCCTTGCGGCGCAACTTTATGGTGAAATGAAAGAGTTTTTTCCACATAACGCCGTTGAATACTTTGTGTCTTACTACGATTACTATCAACCAGAAGCTTATGTACCCGCTTCTAATACCTTTATTGAAAAAGATGCATCGGTTAATGCTCACATTGAGCAAATGCGTTTATCGGCCACTAAAGCGTTATTAGAGCGTAAAGACGTGGTACTTATTGCCTCAGTATCAGCGATATATGGTTTGGGTGATCCCGATTCCTACATGAAGATGCTATTGCATTTACGCCAGGGTGATTTTATCGGGCAACGTGACATTCTCATTCGGCTCAGTGAATTACAATACAAGCGCAATGACATTGAATTAAAACGCGGCACATATCGTGTTCGCGGTGAAGTAATAGACATTTTTCCAGCAGAATCTGAACGAGAAGCGATTCGAATTGAATTATTTGACGACGAAATAGAACGCTTAAGCGAATTTGATCCCTTGACCGGGCAGATTAATAAGCGAATAGTTCGCACCACAATTTATCCAAAAACACATTACGTGACTCCGCGAGAAAAAATTATTGCGGCGACAGAAGAAATTAAACAAGAGCTACGGGAACGTCGTCAATATTTACTCGATAACAATAAACTGATTGAGGCTCAGCGGATCACTGAGCGCGTTCAATACGACATTGAAATGATGGTCGAGTTAGGTTATTGCTCAGGGATTGAAAACTACTCGCGCTATTTATCAGGCCGATCCACTGGCGAGGGTCCGCCAACCTTATTAGATTATTTACCGGCAGACGGCTTACTTATTATCGATGAGTCACATGTGACGGTGCCGCAAATTGGGGCCATGTATAAAGGCGATAGAAGCCGAAAAATGAACTTAGTGGAGTATGGGTTTCGATTACCATCAGCACTAGATAATCGGCCGCTTATGTTTGAAGAATTTGAGCGGTTAATGCCGCAAACCATTTTTGTTTCGGCGACACCCAGCTTATATGAACTTGAAAAAAGTTCCGGCGAGATAGCTGAGCAGGTTGTAAGGCCAACAGGCTTGCTCGATCCTGTGCTTGAAGTTCGCCCTGTGGGAATTCAAGTTGACGATCTCTTGTCTGAGATCCACAAACGCGTGGCGGTCAATGAACGTGTGTTGGTCACCACATTAACCAAGCGAATGTCAGAAGACCTCAGCGAATATCTTGACGAACATGGGGTAAAGGTTCGTTATCTGCATTCTGATATTGATACCGTTGAGCGAGTTGAGATTATTCGTGATTTACGTCTAGGGCATTTTGACGTACTGATCGGAATCAACTTATTACGTGAAGGTCTGGATCTGCCTGAAGTCTCATTAGTGTGCATTTTAGATGCAGATAAAGAAGGCTTTTTACGTTCAGAACGCTCACTTATACAGACCATAGGTCGCGCAGCCCGAAATGTTAACGGTAAAGTCATTTTATATGCGGATCGCATCACCAACTCCATGGCTAAAGCCATGGATGAAACTGAGCGGCGCCGTCAAAAACAACACCAACACAACATTGACAATGGCATAGTACCGCGAGGGGTAGTGAAAAGTATCACAGATGTGATGGATGTGGGTGGTACTAACTTCAGCAAAGGTACCCGTAAAAATCACTCTAAATATGCCGAAGTGGCAGAAGAGCGAGCGAAATACACCAGCATTGCCGATTTGAGTCATCAAATTGATAAACTGGAAAAACAAATGCATGAACATGCTAAGAACTTAGAGTTTGAGCAAGCTGCGGCCGTGCGTGATGACGTCAAACATTTACGCGATCTCATCATTGTAAATAGTTAATACATTCAGCTGAAACCAAACGGTCACATTATCAATGTCAAGATGTCTAAATCTGGCCGAGGGAGTTAACCAGATGAGATTATGCTTCAGTTAATTGATTAACTTCGTTTCGGTTTGCATTAGTGGTGGCGCACGTAATACCGTGACTATTATTGAAAGCCAACATTTAGTGGGTACAAAAAGTCAGCAATTTGCTGAATTTTTCTGTTTTATTTATCTCATTCGGCCGAAAAAATCGAGATCCGAGCGAAGTGTTAGTCGCGGGATAATTCAGATAGCATTCATATTGTTAATATTTAGATCGCTATCTATGAGCCATCTCTAACCGTTTATTTACTCACTGAACACCTGCCCAGATTGATTTTATTATTAATGAAATAGCATGAACAACAAAGCTTTATCAGAACGGCTATGGGTATAGGGTTTACTCGTGGCATTTATGTTAAGTTCATTTATGTTAAGTTCATTTATGGCCATCACCTTGTGACGCCCGCATTAAGATAGGGATAGTCAATGTGTTGAGTAGAAAGGCGATAGCAAGAGGGTAAATGTCAAAATAACAGGTCAAACAGTCAATAAAAAACGCGCCAATTGGCGCGTTTATGCAGTTTTATATTATCGAGATAATTAGAAACTGGCTGAGCGTGGTGCGCGTGGGAATGGGATAACATCACGGATGTTGTTCACACCCGTCACATAGGAGACTAAACGCTCAAAACCTAAACCAAAACCTGAATGAGGTACGGTGCCATAACGGCGAAGGTCACGATACCACCAGTAATCTTCTTGGCTTAAGTCCATTTCAGCTAAACGTGCATCTAATACGTCTAAACGCTCTTCACGTTGCGCGCCTCCGATGATTTCACCGATACCTGGAGCAAGTACGTCCATCGCAGCAACGGTCTTACCGTCATCGTTTAAGCGCATGTAGAAAGCTTTAATGTCTTTAGGGTAGTTTTTAACGACTACCGGTGCTTTAAAGTGCTCTTCTGCTAAATAACGTTCATGTTCAGACTGTAAATCGATGCCCCATTCGACCGCGAAATCAAACTTTTTACCGCAGTTTTTCAAAATCTCTACCGCATCAGTGTAATCCACTTGCGCGAAATCGCTGCTGACGAATGCCTGCAAACGATCAATAACCGTTTTATCGACACGCTCGTTAAAGAAGGTTAAGTCATCCATGCGTTCTTCAAGTACTGCTTTAAAAGCGAACTTAAGCATTTTTTCTGCTAATTCAGCAGCATCGTCTAAGGTTGCAAACGCCACTTCTGGCTCGACCATCCAAAATTCTGCAAGGTGGCGAGTGGTGTTTGAGTTTTCAGCACGGAACGTTGGGCCAAAGGTATACACTTTAGATAATGCACAGGCATACGTTTCGGCGTTCAACTGGCCCGATACGGTTAAGAATGCTTCTTTACCGAAGAAGTCTTTGTCGTAATCAACTTTACCGGCTTCAGTACGCGGCAAGTTTTCCATGTCTAATGTCGACACGCGGAACATCTCACCGGCACCTTCACAGTCAGAAGCCGTGATTAAAGGGGTTGATACCCAAATAAAGCCTTCTTGATGATAGAAACGATGGATAGCTTGAGATAAACAGTTACGTACACGGGCAACGGCACCAATAATGTTAGTGCGAGGACGTAAATGGGCAAGTTCACGTAAATGCTCAATAGAGTGGCGTTTAGCCGACATTGGGTAAGTATCTGGATCGTCAACAAAACCTGTGACCACGATTTCAGATACTTGTAGTTCAAATGCTTGACCGGCACCAGGAGAGGCAACCACTTCACCGGTCATGATAACCGAGCAGCCAGCAGTCAATTTCAATACATCGTCATTGTAATTGGCTAGGCTATTTGGTACGACACCTTGAATAGGGTCGAAACATGAACCGTCATACACGGCCAAGAAAGAGATCCCCGCTTTTGAATCACGACGAGTTCTGACCCAACCACGGACAGTGACTTGTGAACCAATGGCGTGTTCAGCTTTAAATACAGAAGCGACAGATGCAATGCTCATTGTTGCTTAATTCTCCAACATAACGAATATAAATATAAATTTGGCGTTTATCTTACCTTGCTGGTGACTTTTCTCAAGCTGAAAACGCTATTCTATGGTGAATATTGTGATAATTTTGACTAAGTCGGTTAAATATTTGGCGAATTAGCCTTTTATTATCTCGTCAACCAAGGAATAGGGCATGTCTCGTTTAGGTATTATACAAGTGGTGTTGACCATCTTTTCGTTATTAGGCTGGAGTTTAGCCATTTATGCATTGATTATTTTTGGCGAAGCCAGACCCGATCGCGCGGTAGGGTACTTTTTGAGTAAAGGGGTGTCGGTGCGATTACATTGGGACCCCGAATTAACCATAAAATTGGAATATCTTATTTGGTGGTGTGCTGGGATCAGTTTTCTCAATCTACTGGTTAACTTTTATGCCAAAACCACGACGCGGATTGGTTTTTGGGTCAATATACCCTTGTTGTTGTTGGTATCACTGTCAGCGGGTTTGTATATTCGTTACGTAGTGTAAATCCACTTATGTATGCTGAGCTTATTAACCGCTCGAAGCTGTATTGATTTTGAAGATAAATCGGTTTTTGGTGCAAACCGTCCATGATCTGTTATTAATTTACTTCTATATGACGGCACAATAAGTCAATTATTGCTGCTGTTACACCCCAAATAAACTTGTCTTCAAATGGCATAAAGTGCACTTGATAATATGCGCCATGGCGGTAATGAAACATTTTATGACGGTTACTCTGCTCAATAAAAAAACTTAAGGGTACTGAGAAACAATCATCAACTTCACCAGGGTCGATCATCAGTTCAAAGGGCTGTTTGACTATGGCCACGACAGGGGTGATCTCAAAACCGGTAAAGGTTTTATGGGCAGGGAACACACCTAAAATATCAACATTTTCTGGGGATAAACCAATTTCTTCGTGTGCTTCACGCAGTGCGGTATGAATAATATTGATATCACCAGGTTCAACTTTGCCGCCTGGGAAGCTAATTTGCCCAGGATGGTGACGTAAATGCATCGGACGTCGGGTTAACATAAGATGCAGTTGTTGCTCTATTTCAATCACAGGGATTAATACCGCTGCTTGGCGGCCAAGATACGATTGGGGCGCAGAAGTAATGGTTGAACGCAGGCGATGCAAGTTATAGCGCAGGGTGAATTCGTGTTTGTTCATTGATATTGGGTATTTCCAATTGTTGGATCTACTTTAGCTGACATTCGGTATTAGCGTCACTCAATAACCAACAACGCACCGCATATAACCTCAAACAAGCCTATTATAAGTCTCTATTGTTTCAGCAATTAGAGTAACCATGATCAATCTTAGCAGTGACAACGCCAAGCTAACAGACATTAATAAGATGATTTAACCCTGTTGAGTCCATTGTCGACTTACTGAGCCACATAATATTTACATGGATTGAGTTATTGGACGGCAACGTTATGGTGACTTTTCGATGTCAGCATCATAGCCATGAGTATCGAAATAATGACTCGATTAGCTGCGCTATCTCGAGGCATATCACCCATGAGACGGATTAATTAAGTGCACTATTTTGTGTATATTGCACCATTAGTGCTCAATCAATAATGTTAAAACAATTGTATTAAATAAACGTTTTAATAGTGACTGTTTAGGATAAGCGATTGATTTAAAATAAAGAGCTCTATTATTTTATTGTCATTAATCTGTATTGTATTTGTTATAATTAACTGGCATGGTAACTGCTGGAATTAATGCAGTTAATTATCACGAGGAAGACAAATATGGGACTGGAGAAGTTGCTGTATTTGCAAGGTGTTGGGGCAGAATTTATCGATTTTTTCGGTAATCTTGTTCATATACCTACTAAGGACAGACAGGGCATTTTAACCACTATATTGTTGCCGTCATCTCTTCATCAACACAATCATCTTCACGGTGATAATGATTCTGGCCAGCAGCCATTTGACATGAATGCTTTTACACAACAACAATTATCAGCGCAACCGATAGCCGCGAGAATCGAGCAACTTGATGTGCTACCTTGGTTGATGCCGCTGCATCAATTCCAATGGTGTGCTATCGATAAACCTCATATTGATATCTATCTGCCAGAGCATTATTCATTTGCCTTTGCAGTGACCGTCAGCGGTGAAAACGTTGACACTATTATTGTTAACGCTGACGTGAGTGATTGTGTTATCACTGGCGAGTATTATATTAACGGCCAGCGCTATTGCCAATATCGATTATTGCTTGATAAATCAAACCTGTATTTAGGCTACTACCAGGCTAGCTTAGCGTTTTTAAATGATCCTGCCCGTACAGAAACCTTACACGGACAATTGATGGTTGCGCCCGCAATGGCTTATCAAGGGCGTTTAGCGCAGAAATCAACAAGCAGTAAACAATCTTGGGGGTTGAACGCTCAACTGTATGCATTACGTAATGATGCTCAATGGGGGATCGGCGATTTTGGTAATTTAGCCGAACTTATTGATTACGCGGCTCAGGCCGGTGCTGATTTTATTCTGCTTAATCCATTACATGCTTTAGACATCAGCCAGCCAAATAACCCCAGTCCATACAGCCCAACAGATCGCCGTCGGTTAAATCCCTTGTACATCCAAATTGAAGCCGTTTATGAGTATAAAGCGTTGAATGGGGAGTTATCATCACAGAAATGGCAACAAAAAAAGCGCGCACTTAATCACGCTCATCTCATTAATTATGAGGAGGTTCAAAGTCTTAAATACGCTGCTTTTGAGAAGTTGTATCAAATATTTAACTATCAACACGTTAAGCTAGAAACCCCTAGGTTCAAGGCTTATCTGGCATTTTTGGCGCAGGATAGAGTGGCGTTGATGCAATTTGTTGATACAGAAATGAAGTTGGCATCAAAATATTTCACTCAAGATGCAGGCTTTTATTTGTATCTGCAGTTTATCGCCAATGAGCAATTACAAGCTTGTCAGTTAAATGCCAAACAGTGTGGCATGAGTATTGGGTTGATCCGTGATTTGGCCGTAGGTGCGGTGAGTCAGGGCGCCGAAGTTAGCGCCAATGTGGATTTATTTTGTGATAACGCCAGTATTGGTGCGCCGCCAGATCCATTTGCCGAACAAGGTCAAAATTGGGGCTTAACGCCATTCGACCCGGTAAAATTAAAGCAGGATAATTTTTGTCATTTTATTCAATTGGTTCGCAGCAATATGCAAAATTGCGGGGCATTGAGAATTGATCATGTCATGGGGCTGCTGCGTTTATGGTGGTGGCCGCTGGATGAAGAACTAGGTCAAGGGAGCTATGTCTATTACCCGCTTAAAACCTTATTAGCGATTGTTTGCCTGGAAAGTCAACGTGCTCGTTGCATCGTCATTGGTGAGGATTTAGGCATAGTGCCACCCGAAATTGTGTCACTTTTACACGATGCGGGCATTTTATCTAACGAATTATTCTATTTCTGTAAAGATCATCATGGCTTTAAGGCGCCAAAAGACCACAAGTATCAAAGCTTGATGATGCTGGCTAATCATGATGTGCCGACGCTTGCGGCGTGGTGGACGGGTGCCGATTTACGGCTACGGCGTGAGCTAGAGTTGATTGAAACTGATGCTAAGTTACAACAAATAATGGTCCAGCGTCAGCTTGAGAAGCAGCAGTTAGTCGATTTACTTATCCGCGAACAGGCGTTTGAGTTACCTACTTTGACAGTGTCAGTGGATCAATTGGACTTTGATAGCATTATGTTGGCTTGGATCCATGTGGCTGCGAAGGGCAATGCCCAATTATTCAGCGTCCAGTTGAGCGACTTAGTCGCCGATAAGCATGGGGTGAATATTCCCGGGACATGGAAAGAGTTTCCTAATTGGCAACGGCGATTACCATTATCAATTAAGCAAATGTCTCAAAGCCCTAAAGTACAGCAACGTCTCGATGCCATAAAGTTTGCTCGGCAAACTCGCAGTAACTATAGCGTTTCAGACACCTCCTCATCCAATAAACACGCCCAATAATGGATCATTGACTATGACTGTAGCGACCCCGTATTTTCATTCAGGAAGCGAAATTGCCTTATTAAATGGTGAATACACTGATGTGTTTTCATTGCTTGGAATGCACAGTATTAATGACGGAAAAGCACTGGTTGTTCGTTGCTTACTGCCAGGTGCGCTGAGTGTTGATGTATTGAGTGCTAAAGACCACCGTAAAGTGGCCAGCCTTGAGCATGTCAATGAACAAGGGTTATTTGCCGGTAAAATTGCTCGTAGAGTTAAGCCGTTTCAGTATTTATTGCGAGTCAAATATCCATTGTGTGAGCAGTTAATCATTGACCCATATCAATTTGATAGTGTATTGAATCCAGATGATGTGTACCTTTTTGGTGAAGGAAGCCAGCTGCAAACCTATCACTTTCAAGGGGCTAATTGGCGCCAGCATCATGGTGTCACGGGTGTCCATTTTTGTGTTTGGGCACCTAATGCGAAGCAAGTGGCGCTGATCGGTGATTTTAATTTATGGGACAAGAAACGCCATGTATTACGCCACCATCCAGGCAGTGGCTTGTGGGATATTTTTATTGCTGATGTTGAACCTGAACAACATTATAAATACGCAATTTGCGACATGCACGGCAATGAGATCATTAAATCCGATCCTTATGCGGTTGCGATGCAACCCTCACCACATAATGCGTCAAAAATTCCAACACCAGAACACTATGACTGGCAAGATAGTGACTGGTTAACCGACAGAGCAAGCAGTCAGTCTCATGCACAACCGATGTCAATTTATGAAGTGCAATTAGCTTCATGGCGGCGAACGGGCGATGACGGCCAAGATTATACTGACTATACACAGTTAATTGCAGAGCTGGTGCCGTATGTTAAAGAAATGGGTTTTACTCATTTACAATTGATGCCCATCAGTGAGTATCCGTTTGACGGTTCTTGGGGGTATCAACCAGTGGGATTATTTGCCCCTACATACCGCTTTGGTGACGCGAATGGTCTTAAAGCGTTTATTGATGAGTGCCATCAACAAGGTATTGCCGTGTTGCTGGATTGGGTGCCAGCGCATTTTCCTCGCGACCCTCATGGACTTGTTAGGTTTGACGGCAGTTGCTTATATGAACATGAAGATCCACGCAAAGGTGAGCATCCCGACTGGGACACGTTAATTTATAATTATGGCCGCGCGGAAGTGCGCAGCTTTTTATACAGTAATGCCTATTACTGGCTAGACGAATTTCATTTTGATGGTTTGCGCCTTGATGCCGTGTCATCAATGCTATACCTCGATTACAGTCGCACTGCCGACCAATGGGTCCCCAATGAATTTGGCGGCCGCGAAAACCTGCACGCCATCAGTTTTTTACAAGAGTTAAATGCGCGCATGTACCAATCCTTCCCCGGGATTAATATGATTGCTGAGGAGTCCACGGCGTGGCCAGGCGTGACTCAAGCGACCAGTAATAACGGCTTAGGTTTTGGTTTTAAGTGGAATATGGGCTGGATGAACGACACGCTGCGTTACATCAGCAGCGATCCCCTTTTTCGACGCTATCACCATGGAGAACTGACATTTAGCTTAGTGTACGCTTTTACCGAGCAATTTATTTTGTCCCTTAGTCATGATGAAGTGGTACACGGTAAGGGATCGTTATTGCATAAAATCCCCGGTGATGATTGGCAAAAATTCGCCACCTTACGCGCTTATTACGGCTTTATGTGGTCGCATCCTGGCAAAAAACTGTTGTTCATGGGTAATGAGTTTGCACAACGCAGCGAGTGGAACCATGACCAGAGCCTCGACTGGCATTTATTAACATATTCACCACATCAAGGTGTGCAAGATTGGGTGCGCGATCTCAATCAATGTTATCAGCAATACCCTGCGTTATATCAACGCGATCATAATAGTGACGGTTTCCAATGGCTCGACTGTAATAATGCTGACAATAACATTTTAGTGTTTTGTCGTTTTGGCATCGATAAACAGCAGCCAGTGGTGATTGTGGTTAATATGTCGCCACAGGTTTATCACGATTTCAGGATTGGAGTTCCGACCGATCGAAATTATATGGAGATCCTCAACAGTGACCATCGTCATTATGGCGGCAGTCATGTGGTTAATGATGAGGCTTGTGAAACACAAGCTACGCCGTGGCAAGGCATGCCACAAAGTATCGTGATAACAGTGCCACCGTTAGGGTGCTGTTTCTGGGCCCCTGCGCTAGATGAGCTGGATGAACCAACAGCATAAATTGGCGCTCACATAATGGTTTCTACTTCACAAGGGTATGTTATGGATATGACCAGCGGTTATCCTTATCCACTCGGGGCGACACTTGACGATGACGGGGTTAATTTCTCGTTGTTCTCAGCGCACGCCACCAAAGTGGTGTTGTGTATCTTTGACCCCTCGGGGCAAATTGAGGTGGCGCAATACATCATGCGTGACCAAACACGGCAAATTTGGCACTGCCATCTATCCGATGCTCAAGCGGGGTTACTGTATGGTTACCGCGTTTTTGGACCGTATCAGCCCGAACTGGGTCATCGTTTTAATCATCATAAATTACTCCTCGACCCGTACGCGAAAAAGTTGGTGGGCACGCTGATATATCACTCTGCGCTTTATGGCTATGACATTGATGCTACTCAGGAGGATTTGTCGTTTGATACACAAGATAGCGCGCCATATTTACCCAAAGCACAGGTCATAGATTGTGGATTTGTTAAGGACATTCCGATTGCGCCTCTTAACATTAGTCTGGTTCGGAGCATTATATTTGAGGCCCACGTTAAGGGATTTACTCAACAACATCCTGATGTCAGCTTACAGCAACAAGGTACCTTTTCTGGGTTAGCAAGCCCGCAAGTAGTTGATTATTTACAAAATATAGGCATCACCTGCGTTGAGTTATTACCGGTGCATGGTTTCTTTGATGAACCTTTTTTGATTGAAAAAGGCCTCAATAACTATTGGGGCTATAATAGTATTGCGTTTATGGCGCCACATTCGGCTTATTTATCAGGACAGGGTGATATTGCCGAATTTAGGCAAATGGTCTCCACTCTTCACACTGCGGGGATTGAAGTGATCCTCGATGTGGTGTTTAACCATACTGCTGAAGGCAACCATTTGGGGCCAACTTACAGTTTTCGCGGTATCGACAATGCCAGTTACTACCGGTTATTGCCCCATGAAAAACGCTTTAACATTAATGATACTGGTTGTGGTAACACCTTTAACCTCAATCATCCCCAAGTGTTGATGTTAGTCATGGACTCATTGCGATATTGGGTTGAAGTCATGGGTGTAGACGGCTTTCGATTTGATTTGGCCAGTTGTCTGGGCCGAGAGGCCTATGGCTTTGACCCTGGAAGCGGTTTTTTTGATGCTATTACGCAAGATCCCGTGTTGTGCAAGGTGAAGTTGATTGCCGAGCCATGGGACATTGGCCCAGGGGGTTATCAGTTAGGTAATTATCCGGTGGCATTCAGTGAATGGAATGATCGTTACCGTGATGCTATGCGCCGTTTCTGGCGTGGTGACAGTGGCTTATTACCTGAGTTTGCCAAGCGATTTCACGGCTCGAGTGATTTTTTTGAACATAATGGTCGTGGACCCTCAGCCAGCATCAATTTTATCACCAGTCACGATGGCTTTAGTTTGCATGATTTGGTCAGCTACCGCGATCGCCACAATTTGGCAAATAGTGAAGATAACCGCGATGGTCATCAAGAAAACTGCAGCAGTAATTATGGCATTGAAGGCGAATGTGACGATGTGGTTATTAACGCCATTCGAGACCGACAAAAACGTAACTTATTAACCTGTTTATTGTTATCTCAGGGCGTACCAATGCTGTTGGCTGGTGATGAGTCCAGTCAGACACAGCAGGGGAATAACAATGCCTATTGCCAAGATAATCCTATTGGCTGGTTTGACTGGCAACAAATAGATTGGTCGTTAGTTAATTTCACCGCACAGTTGATTAGCTTGCGAAAACGCTTCCCGATGTTGTGTCATCAAGCGTTTATTCATAAACCGGAAGCCTTATTTGATAACGGCTTAGCGTGGTTTAACCGCCAAGGTGAAGCAATGACAAAATCATATTGGTGTGAACATCATACCCGCACCTTAAGCGTGATTTTAATCGGCAATTTAGCTGATGCAGACGTTGGTGCTGTTGCGGAAAGTACAGAGGCGTTATTGCTGATGATTAATGCCGATGAGTTGCCACATACCTTTGCCCTGCCGCAATTACCCCATCTTCGATATTGGCATGGTTTATTACATACCCAAGACAGTGAGCCTGTGGTTGATGCCAGACAACGCGTTAGCTTAATGAGTCGCAGTTTAATGTTATTTCACACTGAATTTTCCAGGAGCAATTGATGACTACAGCGAAAGACAGCGCCAGTGCCAATATCAGTAAAAACAATAGTAAAGTTCAAGTCACTGACGAAATATTAATAGATAAAGATAATTGTTCTCATGAAGAACCTTGCGATAGTTTAAAGGCTTTATTAGCGAGACATATGCGCTATGAGTTATGCCGTGACGATCACGATAAACATGAACTTTTTAATGCCTTGGCACAAAGCGTTAAGGAACAAATGCTTGATGACTGGCGTCAAACGCGGATAAAAGACAATCAATATCAACAAAAACAAGTGGCTTATTTGTCACTAGAGTTTCTGATGGGCCGAGCCTTAGGTAATGCATTATTAAGTTTAGACATTACCGAGGATGCACAACAAGTGCTCGCTGAGTACGCCACTAACTTAGAGCACATTGAACAAGTTGAACATGATGCAGGATTAGGCAACGGGGGACTTGGACGCTTAGCGGCTTGTTTTCTAGATAGTTGTGCTAGCCTAGATTTACCGGTTACAGGTTATGGTATCCGATATCAATACGGCATGTTTATACAAAAAATAATAGAGGGCTATCAGGTAGAACGACCCGATCGTTGGTTGCGAAATGGTAATCCATGGGAAGTTCGTATTTCTAATCATATTGTTTCTGTGCCTTTTTATGGTCATACCGAAACCCATTCCTTTAAGCCCGGACATCGACATCATGTTTTGGTTAACACTCAAAAAGTATTAGCGATTCCATATGACATGCCTATTCCTGGTTTTAAAAATAATCGTATCAACACCTTACGTTTATGGAAAGCGGAAACCAATGATGATTTCGATTTGGAAGAGTTTAACGAAGGTGATTATGCAGAAGCGGTAGCAACTAAAAACCTGGCTGAACAAATTACGATGGTGTTGTATCCCAATGACGCTAGCGTTAATGGTAAAGAGTTGCGACTGAAGCAACAATATTTTCTATCTTCAGCCAGTTTACAGGATCTATTAACCCGTTATGTTAACAAGTTTGGCGAAGATTTTAGCCACTTCAGTGAGCTTAACGTACTACAGCTTAACGATACTCACCCGAGCGTTGCAGTACCAGAGTTGATGCGATTGTTGCTTGACCAATATGGCTTAAGTTGGGACGCGGCATGGGCAATTACAAGTGAGTCAATGGCATATACTAATCATACTTTATTGCCAGAGGCATTAGAGCGTTGGTCAGTACCAATGATGAAAAATATGTTGCCACGGATTGTTGAAATAATCTTCGAAATTAATGCGCGCTATTTAGAACAAGTCGCCCACCATTGGCCTGGAGATATTCAAAAACTGACTGACATGTCAATTGTTGAAGAGGGTGATGAACAGCAAATTCGTATGGCCTACTTAGCCATCGTTGCTAGTTTCTCTGTTAATGGGGTGGCGGGTTTGCATACTCAGTTACTCAAAGAGGGGTTATTTAATAACTTCTATCAATTATGGCCTAACAAGTTTAATAACAAAACTAATGGCGTTACCCCTAGACGTTGGCTCGCATTTTGTAACCCTAAGTTATCTGCGCTGATTTGTAGTCGTTTAGGTGATGAATGGATTAAGGATTTGTCGCGTCTTAAAGGGCTCAATAACTTTATCAGTGACAAAACATTTGTTATCGAATGGGCTCAAGTGAAATTTGAGAATAAACAAGCGTTAACTCAATTTGTTAAACAACAGTGCGGCGTCGAATTCGATCCTATGATGATGTTTGATGTGCAAGTTAAGCGTATCCATGAGTACAAACGCCAGCTGCTGAATATTTTACATGTTGTCCATTTATACCGCCGTATCCTCAATGGGGACACACAAGATATGGTGCCTCGTTGTGTGTTGATTGGTGGTAAGGCGGCGCCAGGTTATGGCATGGCAAAAAAAATCATTAAGTTGGCCAATAATGTAGCCCATATGGTTAACTCCGATCCTCTGGTGTCGCCATTTTTACGGATGGCTTTCTTACCCAACTACAATGTTAGCGCGATGGAAAAAATATGTCCGGCTACCGATTTATCTGAACAAATATCAACAGCCGGTAAAGAGGCTTCAGGTACCGGAAACATGAAGTTTATGATGAATGGAGCCCTGACCATCGGCACTTTAGATGGCGCCAATATTGAGATACTTGAAGAGGTTGGTGATGACAACTTTTTCTTATTTGGCTTAGATGCTAAGCAAGTGACACAAGCTCGAATTGATTATCAACCTCAACATATTATCGAACATTCAAAAGCCCTTAACCGAGTGATGAGCATGCTAAAAAGTGGTCATTTTAATTTGGTCGAACCCGGTATTTTCGATGACATTATTGCCTCGGTTCTTGACTCCAATGATCAATGGATGACCGCCGCTGATTTTGACAGCTATTGCTTGGCACAAGAGCAGGTGGCAAAGACCTATCTTGATCAAGATAGTTGGCAAAAGATCAGTATCCGAAATACCGCTGCTAGCGGACGTTTCTCAAGCGACAACACAATAGCGGGCTACCGCGATGAAATCTGGATGAAAAAGTAATACAAGGATGGCGGTGTAAAGCCGAAAACAAGGTAGGTCGTTGATCAATTAGTATTTTTTGATGGCTATGTTTGATAACCAAATGGAGTCTACTTATGAGTAATGTTCGTTATATTAGTAATTTAACTCGTGATACCTATGCGCTTATCTTGGCGGGGGGTCGAGGTTCACGGTTGCATGAATTAACCGACAGGCGTGCTAAACCAGCGTTATATTTTGGCGGTAATTATCGCATTATCGATTTCCCATTATCGAACTGTATTAACTCAGGAATACGTCGAGTAGGAGTGGTGACACAATATAAGTCACATTCATTAATTCGACATGTGACTCGTGGCTGGGGTCATTTTAAAAAGGAGCTCGGGGAGTCGGTTGAAATTTTACCGGCATCACAGCGAACATCAGGGATCTGGTATCAGGGCACTGCAGATGCTGTATTTCAAAATATCGACATTATTCGTCATGAAAAGCCTAAGTACGTGATGATCCTATCTGGCGATCACATATACCGCATGGATTATGCAGGCTTGTTAGCCGCCCATGTTGAATCAGGTGCCGATATGACAGTGTGTTGTTTAGAAACCCCGATAGCTGAAGCCGCTGGTGCTTTTGGGGTGATGGAGGTCGATAGCACGAATAGGGTAATTGGGTTTGAAGAAAAGCCGGCTCATCCGAAACCGACGCACAATGATCCGGAAAAGTGTTTAGCCTCGATGGGCAATTATGTGTTTAATACTCAGTTTTTGTTCGACCAATTGAAAAAAGATGCCAACAACGAAAAATCAGAACGTGATTTTGGTAAAGATATTATTCCGGCGATCATTGAAAAACACAATGTGTTTGCGTTCCCTTTTTCCAGTGCCGTCCCTGATGAGCCAGCTTATTGGCGCGATGTAGGCACCTTAGATTCATTTTTTCAAGCGAATATGGAATTATTGGCACCGACACCGCCATTAAATTTGTATGATGCTAAATGGCCTATTTGGACTTATCAGGAGCAACTTCCTCCTGCTAAATTTGTATTTGATGATAAAGATAGGCGCGGTATGGCGGTAGATTCTACCGTCGCTGGTGGCTGTATTATCTCGGGCGCGAAAGTGAAACGCTGTGTGTTATTTAACGAAGTGCGTGTATGTTCTTATTCGTTTGTGAAAGACTCTGTGCTATTGCCCGATGTGGTGGTATTAAAGCATTGTAAAATCCAAAATGCCATTCTAGATAGAGGTTGTATTATCCCTGAAGGCATGGTGATTGGATATAATCACGATCATGACCGGGCGAGGGGCTTTAGGGTATCAGAAAAAGGTATTACCTTAGTGACACGTAAAATGTTGGGTTTACCTGTTGGTTAAGAATAAGGATCGTTAATGAGTTCAGTGAGTGTAAAACGAGTACTGCTGGTGGCAGCAGAAAATGATGCACTGCACGGCGCCAAGGTTGGTGGCATGGCGGATGTTATCCGCGATTTACCGCCAGCGTTAGCACAATGCAGCGTGATAGCCGATGTCGCTATGCCTAATTACGGTTTTTTAGCCCAACAATATCGTGCTGCACATTTGGCTGATATTGAGGTTGATTTTGCCGGTGAACGTCATTCCGTTACCGTGTATCGGTTGCCAAGACCGCAACACAAAGACGCCATAGTGACTGTGGACCAAGATAAGTTTGACGACTCAATAGCGCAAATTTATCTATTTGATCATCCGCTGTTTAATCATCAAGGCCAAGTATACTGTAACGGTTCGGTCGATAGACCTTTTGCCGAAGATGCGACCAAATTTGCCCTGTTTTCCCTCTGTGTCGCCACCAGTTTAGTGCGGGAAATATTGCCGCGCATGGATGTATTACATCTGCACGACTGGCACAGCGCTATGGTGGCAATGCTTCGAGGTTGCGTGGTTGATTTTGCTGGATTGAAATCTTTGGCTTGCGTGTTTACCATCCACAATTTGGCTTTACAAGGGATCCGCCCCTTTAGTGGCGATGAGTCGTCGTTTGGCCATTGGTTTCCACAATACATTGACAAATTAGACCATATTGCCAAAGAAAGCTTATTCGATCCTCGCTACAGCAATTGTATTAATCCGATGCGAATGGGTATTGTGCTGAGCGATAAAGTGCATTTAGTGTCTCCCACTTATGCGCAAGAGGTGTTAAAGCCTTCAGATCATCACAAAGGTTTTTTCGGTGGCGAAGGATTGGAAAATGATCTAGCGACTAAAGATCAGCAAGGCAATTTAGTCGGGATTATTAATGGCTGCGTCTATGATGAGGCCATTTCTGCCTTTGATGCACACAAAGCCAGCTATGAAGATTTATTGCTCCAAGCTGAAAATACCGTTATTCAATGGCAAGCGAAAGCCACTAACCTCAGTGTTATAGACGCAATGGCATTAGCGCGTATTGGCCAGTATAAACATGCGCTGTTGAGCGACTCATTGGCGCTAAAACCGGCTCAGATTAAGGATGAAACAGAGCGGTTTTTACTGACCTCTGTCGGCCGGTTAACGGAACAAAAAGTGTTGATTTTATTGCAGCCATTTAGCGATCCTCAAGGTCTTTCCTCAGCAAAAACGGTGTTGGACGCGATATTGCTATCGCTTAAAAAGCTGCAACCGGATGGTGTCTTCCTGATGATAGGCAGCGGCGATTTGCATATCGCTAAAATGATGCAAGCAACTGCCGCGCGTTATGATAACTTTCTGTTTTTACATGGTTATGATGAAGCGTTAGCAGAACAGCTTTATCAATGTGGCAGTTTATTTTTAATGCCCAGTTCATTTGAACCTTGCGGGATCAGTCAAATGCTCGCAATGCGGGTAGGACAACCTTGTTTAGTTCATGGTGTGGGTGGGCTGTACGATACGGTTGAAGATAATGTGAGTGGTTGGGTGTTTTATGGCGAAACGTTGGCCTCACAGGGTCAGGCCTTGGTTGAACGATTTAACCAAGTGGTCCAATTATTGGGTAGCGATACTTGGCAACAGGTGAAGCACAATGCCGCCAAACAACGATTTACCTGGGATGAGGTCGCCAAGGAGTATATTGAAAAATTATATGTGACTAATTGAAATGATTAGTCACCATCTAGGCCAACGAACTGGGTAATGTTATACCTGCGAGCTAATAGCATTATCATCTTTAATGCTATCGGTGACCCTATTATTAGGCACTATTATTAGCGTTATGTTGAGCGTTATTGTTAGCACTATGATGGTCGCTGTTATTGGTACTCATGTTATTTCTATCGATAGTAAAAACAGCAACATTAAGCCATGAAAAAAGCCAATCAAACTCGATTGGCTTTTTTGTATTTCATCGGCAACTTCAGGTTATGAATGACTGAACGCTTTATGTCGATAATCTTTGCGCTAAGTCATCATGACTATTTTAATACCGTTGTTGCCTTTAGAGATACAGTCCGATGTTACTGACTATGAGTCTAGTAGGTGTAGCGTAGATCTAAGTAATAATAACCACCATTAAACCCAAATGGGGTATTGGTGAGCGGGTATACAAATATCCCGTTAAAGTTATTGTCTTCAGGACGTTTTTCTGGATAAGTATCAAACAGATTTTGGGCCCCTAAGGTGACAGCCAGATTATCTGTTGCTTGATAACGCGTGCTCAGATCGGTAGTCCATCTGGCATCATATTGCACTTCACTTGATGAATAACCCACAGTATAGTCACTGAAATAGCTGAAACGTAAATTGGTGCTGAAGTCATCATAATGATGCGTAAAGCCGATATTAGCGGTATTTTTTGGATTCGCTTCCGTCATGCGAATGACTTCAATACGATCAAATAACTGATCTTCTAAGCCATTGAGAATCGACGGTAACCTAATCGACTCAATTTCAGTTTCTTTATAAGAGTAAGCAAGGTTTGCTTTCAAATCGCCATATTCGCCAAGATTAATACCTTGAGTGACAACTAAGTCAACGCCTTGGGTTTGAGTGTCAACAGCATTCATAAAAAATCGCGCGGAGTCCGCATTGGTGCCCTCAAGGATAGAGGCAATTACCGCTGAACTTTCTTTGTCGATATCGCCAGATAAAATAATCCGGTCATCGACATTGATTTGATAAGCATCCAAGGTCACAACAAAACCATTCTCACTGGTGTAAACGATACCGGCACTGTAGGAATGTGATATTTCTGCTTTAAGATCGGGAATGCCCAGCTCAGCTTTTACTGGCGATAACTGGTTAAAGGTGCCTGACTCTCTTGGGACAAACTCGCCAGTGATCGGATCTGGATCAAAGAAGGTTGATACATTGGTAAAATAAAGCTGTTGCACACTGGGTGCGCGGAAACCGGTGTCAGTGGTTAAACGTAACGCCAGATTATCGGTTAACTCATAACGACCGGATAATTTCCAACTGGTATTGCTACCAAAATCGGCATAATCTTCATAGCGAACCGCTGCAGCCCAATAAAAATCATCACTGAGTTGGTTTTCAAGTTCAATATACAGACCGAGATTGGTGCGACTCTCGTCAACTTCCGACTCTTTGGTAAAGCCACCAAATCCCTGACTGCCGCCAGACTTATCTTGGTAATCACCTTGAATATAGGATTCTTCTTGGCCAGCTTCAATTTGGTAACCACTTTCGCGCCATGTGACGCCCATGGCCACTAATAAGTCAGAGTCATTGACAAAGTCGTAATAGTTGGAGGCATCTAGATTGAGGTTCAACTCACTGGTCGACAGGGTGCCAGCATCAAAGCTTGTTGGGCTATCAGGGCCAAGCGAAGCATTAATGGTGTTTTCAACATTGTATTCAAAGCTGTTACTGCCATAACCTGCAGAAGTATCGATTTCCCATTGACCCAGTTCAAACTCATAACCGGTCACTAAAGAATAATCGATAATCTCTGGACTAATTTGCGGTAAAAATCCGTCTGGATAGACTTCGGTTACGTTACGTGAATCAAGCGCGCGACGATAAAAAGCGCCTGAAGTCGAACTGCGCTTAGTGATCCCGCCAAAGGCATAAAGCTTACCTTGGGTATCCAATCCTTGTTGCGCATTAAAAAACAAGCCGTAGTTATCAACGTCACTGTCGCCGACGTGATGATTTTTTCGATCGAATGTCGCTTCACGTGGATCTGGACTGCCATCCGCTAGAGTAGGGTATTGCTGCCGTGGATCGAGACCAGCACGGTTAGTTGAATTTTTCTGATGCGCTTCTAAAGAGACGTTCACAAAGCCGTCATCACTGAAACTAAACCCTTGGTTAATCCCTAATCGAACTTGCTCACCATCACCTTCATAGGTTTGGCCAACGTGGGCGGCAATACTGCCACCCTCAGCACTGTCTTTAAGGACCACATTAATCACGCCAGCAATGGCATCTGAACCATAAAGCGCAGAAGCACCATCACGTAAAATTTCAATTCGCTTAATTGAGGTCATCGGAATGGCATTTAAGTCAACGTTTGATGCACCTTTACCTAACGTACCGCCTAAGTGAACCAATGCAGAACCATGGCGACGTTTGCCGTTAACCAAGACTAAGGTGTGATCGGGTGACATGCCGCGTAAGCTTGCTGGGCGAACCGCATCACTGCCATCGGTAATGGACGAAAACGGAAAGCTATAACTTGGCGCCGCAAACTGTAGTGCCTTAGCGGTTTCAGTAATACCAGTGGCTTCGAGTTGTTCTGAGGTAATGATATCGACGGGTGTTGCACTGTCAGTTGCTGTGCGTAATGCGATCCGAGAGCCAATCACCTGAATGCGCTCTAGGTTTTGACTTTCCTCTGCAGCGATGGCTGCTGGAGTTGAAATACTGGCAACAATGGCCAAAGAAACGAGACTTTTGTACATTAGCAATCCTGTCATAACGTTATAATAAATTTTTGTAACATTATAGAACATTTTCGCAGACGTTTAGATGGCTTTAACATAGGGGGGGTTAGTCCAATCAGTCATATCTCATGACACTCTGGTCTAGTAAAATTGTTTAATAGATTCATCATGTTTACAATTCACCACAAACAAAAACAAACGCCTGTCTATAGTAACAGGCGTATAACAAACGAGTTGTTAATTGAGCTTAATAGTCTAATGAGTCAGTTAACTTGGCAAACTAGCTTGATGGGTTTTTATAAAGGCACTCATGGCTTTTTCAGCACGATCTTTTGCTGACGCCCAAGTGTCTGTTGGCGTCATTGTTTCCACCACTTCGTAATAACATTTAATTTTAGGTTCAGTGCCAGATGGCCGAACAATCACTCGTGCTCCTCCTTCTAAGGCATAAATCAATACATCGCTGCTGGGTAAATCAATGGTTTGTTGGCTGCCGTCGGCACTAGTACGCTGAAGACTTTTTAAATCATCGGTCGATACCACTGAATATTCACCAATGTTTATCGGTGGGTGCTCACGCAAATACGCGCCAATATTGGGTGTATCCGCCTTAAGTGCAATACTGACTTGTGCATTAAGGTGAAATCCGTGTTGACGATAAATCTGTTCTAGTTTGTCCCAGATGGTTTGACCTTTGATGGCTAGCTCAGCCGTTAGCTGTGCGAAGGCAACTAAAGCCGATAAGCCGTCTTTATCCCAGACTAAATTACCTATGGTGTAGCCGAGCGCCTCTTCATAAGCGAATAAAAACTGCTTGTCAGCTTGGTGCATGGCAATACCGACGTTCATCAGCCATTTAAAGCCTGTCAGCGTGGTATAGCTTTGGGTGCCAAATTCAACGGCGATTTTAGACAACAGACTTGATGACACAATAGTGGTGCCGGTGAGTTGTTGATTTTTAGGTGCATGGTTGAGCAAATAATGGCCAAAGAGCACACCGACTTGATCGCCCGTCAGCATTTGGTATTGGCCAGGCTCAGTGCGAACGGCGACAGCAAAGCGGTCGGCATCAGGGTCATTAGCGCAAGCGAGCACCGCATTGTGTTTCTTCGCTTCGGCAATCACTAAATCCATGGCGCCTTTTTCTTCTGGATTAGGGAAATTGACCGTAGGGAAATCACCATCAGGTTCACGTTGAGCCGCTACCGAATACACTTGGGTAAACCCGGCATCGTTTAACACGGCTTCAGCCATGTCGGCACCGACACCGTGCATTGCGGTGTAAGCCAAACTGACTTTATCTTGGCCATTTCGATGTTGCAGCTCTTTGGCATCAAAAATCCCTTGGCGATAAGCCTGGTAGAAATCGTCTTGCAACCAAATAAGCGTTTGTTGTTTGATGGCATCCGCTAGCGCTAAAAACGGGATCGCTTGGGTTGCTGCGCGGGTAATTTGGGCGGCAATCCCAGTATCATGGGGTGGAATAATCTGCGCGCCATTTTCCCAATAGACTTTATAGCCATTGTATTGTGGCGGGTTATGGCTGGCTGTTACGACAATGCCTGCTGCAGCATTAAAATGCTTTACCCCAAAGGCAACTAAAGGCGTGGCGGCAACCTTATGGGTTAAGCGCACTTTGATGCCCATGGCCGTTAATACACTGGCCGCATCATGGGCAAACGTTAACGAATCATGGCGACCGTCGTAACCTATCACCACACCGCGCTCGGCGGCATGACTTATCTGCTCGAGTAAATAAGCGCCAAGACCCGCCGTTGTTTGGCGAATAACCAAGCGGTTCATGGCCATTGGGCCAACACCGACTTCACCGCGAAGCCCGGCAGTGCCAAAGGCTAAACGGCCGGCGAAGCGTGCCGTTAGCTCAGTTTCATTGCCCGCATCAATCAGCGTTTGCAGTTGTGAGCGAGTGTGAGGATCGGGATCGTTGTTAAGCCATTGGTTGATTTGATGTTGAAGATGGGTGTTCATGAGTAACCTCATTGATAATCATTTGCAATAACAGTAGGAAAATACTGCTGCAAGGACAAGTGATTTCGTCGCTAAATGGATAAAAATAACAAGTTGTATTCATGACTTATACGCTTAGTCTACATGCCTAGTGAGTATTATGCTTTTGTAAACAGAGCGTTGTAGCACAATACCATCGACCTGATCGCGGGCTGACAACATAGATTATAGATCAATGATTAGTGTTACTAACAAAACAAGGCGTGTGAACACAAGCGGTAATCCACAAGCCATGTTTTAATCTTAGGTTATGCAAGTCTATTTCGCATCAACAGCATAGTTCTGGGGGAAGAATGAGCGTTTGGCTTGTTCATCGAATTCAGTTTTGAACTCAATATCCTTGCCCATATTTCTGGCACGCACTATCGCCGGGCGGCTGTTGATAAGGTTAAACCAGCGTTGTACATTAGGGTAACTAGCCAGTGCATCTTCACCTAATACAAAATCAATACGATCAACCCAGCCCCAGGCAGCAATATCGGCAATGCTTAATTCATCAGCAACGATAAAGTCACGGTTGTTAAGATGTGCATCGAGTACCTCGTAATGACGTTGCGTTTCACGTCTATAACGGTTTGCTGCGTAATCAATTTTTTCAGGAGCATGATGGGTAAAATGGACACATTGGCCAGAATAAGGCCCTAAACCTGTGGCAATAAACATTAACCAAGACAGCAGCTCACCACGGTTTTCAGGCGATCCAGCTAATAGACCTGTTTTATCGGCAAGATATAACAGTATTGCATTCGAATCGAACACTCTTACGCCATTGTCTTCAATGGCTGGGGTTTTGCTGTTGGGGTTTATGGCGCGATATTGCTCAGAGTGTTGCTCACCTTTTAAGGTATCCACAGGCACGAGTTCAAACTCAAGTCCTGTTTCTTCGAGGAACAGAGCAATTTTCATTGGGTTAGGGCCAGGGTGAAAGTAAAATTTAATCATATGAACTCCTTATTCAGTAAGAAGCTTATTTAAACAGAAATTGAACGAATGCTCAATAATTTTTAAGGGTTCAATCAAATATTCACTAATGTACTATGCAATCAAATTAAGTCCGCCTCAAGATGTAAGTTATTCAATAGCTTAAGCTAGCTATAAGTTAGGCTAGGCTGTCAGTATTAGATAAATCCACAGGCGTACATTAATACCGGATTGGTCGAGAACATTATCCACGTTGGGGTAAACATCTGTTATTCACCCGTTGTTATAAGTGCTGGCGTACTGGGTCTCGGTGTTGTTGATTATCAAATTTACAAGTGCAGATACCCGTCATCACAGTGTTTATGTTGGTAAACATAGGTTAAAACTATGTTTATGATGTGCGCTCGTTGATAAGGCTGTAACTCGGTTTTCATCTGCCCAAGTCATTGCTAGTGCGCACCACTGAATAACGTTTATTTCGCTAATTGAATTATCGCTATTGCTAATATCGTTGCAGATTAGCAGTAAAATGAGTTTGCTCTATCCAATTAATACTTAACCTCAACTTGTATTTAATCTCAACTTGTACTTAACCTCAACTTGTATTTAACCTCAATAGGGAATTATACAAAGGTTATCAAACAACCCTTTGTCTTGCCTACGACCTTGTATTGACTTGCCATAGACTCGCTAATAACAGGTGAAGACACCTTTGTTAGCAAATAAATGGCAAATTTGTGTTAAATAATCTGATATTAACTTACTTACCCCATCGCTTAACTTGAGCTGAGATCACTTAAATTGGTTCAGACTGGTCAGTAAAGGCAATATTTTACTGACTTTATCAAAACTTTCTTGATACTCGGCATCGCCATTTGAATCGGCAACAATGCCACCACCGGCCCAACAATAAAGTCGGTTGTTTTCGGTAACTAATGTGCGGATGGTAATACTGGTATCCATATTGCCGTTTTGACTGATATAGCCGATGCTACCGCAATATAGGTTTCGTCTTGATGGCTCTAGTTCTTCAATGATTTCCATAGCGCGTATTTTTGGGGCGCCAGTAATTGAGCCACCAGGGAAGGCGGCTTGAAGCAAATCGAACGCAGTTTTATGCTTTGCAAGTGTGGCCGTCACCGTGCTCACCAAATGGTGCACCGCTGGAAAGCTTTCAATGGCAAATAATTTTGGCACCTTAACCGAGCCTGGCGCGGCCACTTTACCGATATCATTTCGCAATAGATCGACAATCATCACGTTTTCAGCGCGATCTTTTTCAGACGATAGTAACGCTTGAGCCGCTTGTTGGTCCAAAAGCGGGTCATGATGGCGGGGAAAGGTGCCTTTTATCGGTTTAGTTTCAATATGCTGGCCGTTAAGTTTGATAAAACGCTCCGGCGAAATAGACAGTATGCAATGATGTTCAAGGCGCATAAATGCTGAAAAAGGCGCTTGATTAGCTCGAGATAGAGCGCAGTAGGCTTGCCATTCATCACCGTGATATTGAGCCTCAAATCGTTGGGTTAAATTGATTTGATAACAATCACCGCTGAGTAAATACTGCTGAATTTGAGAAAACTTATGTTGATATTGTGTACTGGTAAGCTGGTTAACCCATGGCGTTGTTAAATGAAAATGATGTGGATTAATCGCCTCTTCGAGGTCACCTTGTATTTTTGGTTGAATTAAATTCAACTCATACTCAAGCGCTTCTACTCCATCATAATGGTAGGCATACCAAGACTTATCGGCATAATCATAAATGAGGGCGAAATCATAAAACCCAATGTTCATATCATTTAGATGAATATCTTTATTCGCAATATAGGGCAATTTTTCAATACTACGGCCAAGATCATAACCAAAAGCGCCCAGGGCACCCACACTAAAAGTATGTTGACTGGCTTGAGCGGATGGATATAGACGAGCATGCAGCTGTGCTAAGGTATCAAAAGGGCTAGTATCATGATCGATATCAATATTGAGTGCGTTGATTGCTGGATGTTTGGCGGTAAATTGACATATACCGTCATTGCTGGTTAAGGTCGCGATAGGATTAAACCCAATAATATCGACCTGTGCATCTTGGTGCGCAGCGTTGGCTGAGTCGAGTATTATCGCCCATGGCTGGTCGCGAAAGAGTGAAAATAGCTGCTTAGTGTCTATTTCCCAATCCAGTTTTTTCATAAAGAGTGCGTTTATTGCCCGCGCAGACATCGATAGCCCTTATCTAAAATGTGATGTAGCCCGTAAAGGATGAAAAGAGTATCATATTGGTCTTAAAGAAAAACAATAAACATGTTAGGCCGCAATGGCTGCTGGAGCACACCATATGTCGACGAATACAACATCTCATTCTACAATGTCTAGTCAGACTATTGTTATTAAACAAGCTGATTTTATTGAAAGTATTGCAGATTCATTGCAATATATTTCTTATTACCATCCCAAAGACTTCGTTGATGCGATGAACAAGGCGTATGAGCGCGAAGAAAGCGCCGCGGCTAAGGATGCGATTGCTCAAATTCTGATTAACTCGCGTATGTCTGCCGAAGGTAAACGCCCTTTGTGTCAAGACACGGGAATTGTCACTAGCTTTGTTAAAATTGGTATGTCGGTTCAGTGGGATAAAACCGACATGACAGTACAAGAGATGGTCGATGAAGGTGTCCGTCGTGCTTACTCTAATCCAGATAATCCTTTACGTGCATCAATAGTGTCAGATCCTGCTGGCGCGCGTAAAAATACCAAAGATAATACCCCGTCTGTTGTGCATATCGATATGGTCGCCGGTAATCAAGTTGAAGTGATGATAGCCGCTAAGGGCGGTGGGTCTGAAAATAAATCAAAAATGGCCATGCTCAATCCGTCTGATGACATTGCCGCTTGGGTAGAAAAAACCTTACCCACTATGGGTGCTGGTTGGTGTCCTCCTGGCATGTTAGGCATAGGTATTGGTGGCACCGCTGAAAAAGCGGCGGTTATGGCTAAAGAATCTTTAATGGATCCCGTTGATATTCATGAATTAATGGAACGAGGCGCGGTAACCACAGAAGAAAAACTGCGTTTAGATATTTTTGAACGAGCAAATAATTTAGGCATAGGCGCGCAAGGTTTAGGCGGGTTAACCACAGTACTTGATGTTAAAATCAAATCATCACCGACTCATGCAGCCTCTAAACCTGTGGTGATGATCCCCAATTGCGCTGCAACCCGCCATGTTCATTTCCATTTAGACGGCACCGGCCCGGTTGATTTAGTGCCTCCATCATTGTCTGATTGGCCTGAAATTACGCGTGAAGCGGGTCAGAACACTCACCGGGTCAACTTAGACACGGTTACCCAGGCAGAAATTGAAACATGGAACAGCGGTGATACCTTATTATTAAACGGTAAAATGCTTACTGGTCGTGATGCCGCCCATAAACGTATTCAACTGTTACTTGATTCTGGTGAAGGCTTACCAGAAGGTGTCGATTTTACCGGTAAGTTTATTTATTACGTCGGTCCGGTTGATCCTGTCGGCGATGAAGTTGTTGGCCCAGCAGGCCCAACTACGGCAACCCGTATGGATAAGTTCACCGACATGATGTTAGACCAAACAGGCCTAATGGGCATGATTGGCAAGTCTGAGCGTGGTCCTGAAACCGTTGCTTCAATTAAGAAACACAAAGCCGTGTACTTAATGGCCGTTGGCGGCGCAGCTTATCTGGTGTCTAAAGCAATTAAGAAATCTCGGGTGGTCGCATTTGAAGATCTTGGTATGGAAGCCATTTACGAGTTTGACGTACAAGACATGCCGGTGACGGTGGCCGTTGATACCCATGGTGTCAATGCGCATGAAACCGGACCGGCGATTTGGAAAATTAATATTGCTAACGCAAAGCAACATAATAAGCCATAAGCAACACTGAGTGTATGTTGATGCTGATGTTATTAGTCAGTGTGTCAATGTGATCAAACGCTCGGGTTTACAGCTCTTTACAAAAGGTCTGTTGCCTGAGCGTTTTGCTTTGGTTAATCTGCTATACACATCTTATGATTACGCGAAATTTGGTTAGTAGCTGACTCAACGCGAACTCATGTTTTATTTAAACAACTGAGACAAGATAATAATGAAAAAGTCTTCTGTATTATTCGCACTGGTTGCGGCAGGCATGGCAACATCAGTTTATGCGGCTGAGCCCGCAGCCTTTAATGTTCAGCAACTGGTTAATTTAAATAAGCTGCACTCAGCGGCCGTATCAAATGATGGTAAGACCATGGTGTACGGCGTAAAAGTGGTCGACGATAAAGGTGAGGGCAATTCAGACCTATATCTACTCGATTTAAGCGATAAAAAGGCCACGCCAAAACAACTCACATCAGCAGCTGGAACTGAGCACGATGTGAGTTTTTCGCCTGATGGAAAATCAATTTATTTCCTCGCCAGTCGCACTGGAACCAGTCAATTGTATCAACTGGCCCTTAATGGCGGTGAAGCGATGCCTGTTACTGAGTTACCGTTAGACATTAACGGTTATAAATTGTCAAACGATGGCAAGCAAGTTGTTATGACCCTGCGGGTATTCCCAGAGTGTAAAGACTTAACATGCTCAAAAGACAAATTTACCGCCGAAGCTGAAAGCAAAACCTCTGGCCGTTTATACAAGCAGCTAATGGTGCGTCATTGGGACACGTGGGAAGACCATGCACGTAATCATTTATTTGTCGCCGCACTTGATGGCAATAAAATTACCACTGCCACTAATGTGACTGAAGGCCGTGATACTGAAACGCCACCTAAGCCCTTTTCAGGTATGGAAGAAGTCACTTTCACTGCAGACGGTAAATATGTTGTTTACAGTGCCAAAGCGCCGAGTAAAGACCAAGCTTGGACGACTAACTACGATTTATGGCAAGTACCTGTTGCCGGCGGTGAAACTGTTAATTTAACAGCAGACAATAAGGCATGGGATGCCCAGCCAACGTTTTCTGCTGATGGCCGTTATCTTGCCTATTTGGCCATGACCATTCCAGGCTATGAAGCCGATCGTAACCGGATTATGTTACGTGACAATGTGACTGGCCAAGAAAAAGAAGTGGCACCATTGTGGGATCGTAGTGCGAGTTCACTCAATTTCAGCGCTGACGGTCGTACACTTTACGTAACAGCTCAAGATGTTGGTCAAGTGACTATTTTTGAGGTTAACACTCAGTTTGGTGATGTGCGTCCGATTTATAATCAAGGCAGCAATAGCTTGGTTGCGGCGGTAAATGACAAGTTATTCTTTCAAAAGTCATCTTTGGTTGAACCCGCTGATTTATACAGTGTGACACTGGAAGGCGAGCATCTTACTCAGCTGACCCATGTCAACAAAGACAAACTGGCGCAGATTAAATTTGGCGATTATCAACAGTTCAACTTTAAAGGTTGGAACGATGAAACCGTTCACGGTTACTGGATAAAACCAGTTAACTATGAAGAAGGTAAACAATACCCGATTGCTTACCTGGTACATGGTGGCCCACAAGGTTCATTTGGTAACAGTTTCAGCAGCCGCTGGAATGCACAATTATGGGCTGGTGCGGGTTATGGTGTGGTTATGGTCGACTTCCATGGCTCTACTGGATACGGTCAAGCGTTCACTGACTCAATTGGTAAAGATTGGGGCGGCAAACCCCTTGAAGATCTTAAAAAGGGCATGGCAGCCGTATCGGCGCAGCAACCTTGGCTAGATGCTAACAATGCTTGTGCGTTAGGTGGCTCTTACGGTGGTTATATGATGAACTGGTTCCAGGGGAAATGGAATGATGGCTTCAAGTGTTTAGTTGATCATGCTGGTTTGTTTGATATGCGTTCTATGTACTATGTCACTGAAGAGTTATGGTTCCCTGAATATGAATTTGGTGGTCCGTACGATCAAAACAAAGAATTATATGAAAAATTTAACCCAGTGAATTATGTTGAAAACTGGAAAACGCCGATGTTAGTCATCCACGGCGAAAAAGACTACCGTGTACCTTATGGTCAAGGTCTTGCTGCGTTCACCTTTATGCAACGCAAAGGCATTCCATCTGAGTTATTGGTTTTCCCAGATGAAAACCATTGGATCTTAAATCAAGATAACTTACAGCTATGGTACAAGAATGTTCTCGGTTGGATGGATCGTTGGACAGCCAAATAGTTCACCAAAGCGTTCAGGATCGTTTTTCTATTGATGAGCTAAGGCTCGCCTTGTGATAAACGTCTCCACCTTGATCCAATAAAGAGTTCGGTTAAAAAAAGAGATGTTGCTATTGGCAACATCTCTTTTTTTTGTCTCTCACCTAATCAATTGCATCTTGAGTCATAACCCACGCGATGATTTTCACTTAATTGATGATATTAATGAGCAGATTTAAGCCGGTTTTGATGATTGAGTCGGCAGTGATGTTGACAACGAGATAGATGCCAATATCAGTGCTATTTTTGGTAACGATAATGACAACAATATCGGCGATAATAATGATGATGAGGCCGGCAATGATTTTGGCTTAAATTATTGGGGTCTTTATTGAGATGCATTATTAGCTTGATGTTAGTATTTTTCATCAAAGGAGGCCTTTTAACAGTTTGTTTTTATGTATGTTAAGCACAGTGAATGTTATTTCCAATAGCCTTTAGCGGATTAAGTAATCGCTTTGCGGTAAAATTGCGCGTTATTCTGGAATAAAATAACGGTTTGGCCATTGAGGTCGTTAACTCGAAGGACCGGGGTAAAATGAAGGTGACAATCTTCACATTAGTTTTTGTATAGGAAAACACGTCTTTAATGATAAAAAAATTCATTTGGGAAACCTCTGGGTTTCAGCTACATTAGCGCCCTCATAACCGAGCTTTAAATCAGGTAATAACAAGAGGGTGTAGTTAGTGGATTTTATGCTTTATATTAAGTTCTTTTTAGGACTGTTAGCCATCATTAACCCTGTTGGGTTATTGCCTGTATTTGTTAGCTTAACCAGCCATCAAACTGAAGTTGAGCGCCGACATACTAATCGGGTTGCCAACTTTGCAGTGGTAGTGATTTTATTAATCACTATGATAGCGGGTCAGCATATTCTTAGTATGTTCAGTATTTCACTGTCTGCATTTCGTATTGCAGGTGGTAGCTTGATTTGTATTATTGCGATGTCGATGTTGCAAGGTAAGATCAGTGAAGTGAAACGCAACCAAGAAGAAGACCGTGAGTCTTCGGGCATGGAGTCTGTTGCTGTCGTGCCATTAGCCTTGCCACTAATGGCCGGACCCGGTGCCATTAGTGCGGTGATTGTGTTTGCGGCAGAGCACAACAATACGATGAACTTCGTTGGCATGTTTTGCACCATTATTACCTTAGGGATTTTAAGCTGGGGTTTATTTCGCATGGCGCCAGTACTGTTTAAATTACTGGGCAAAACCGGAATTAACGTCATTACCCGTTTAATGGGCCTGCTAATGCTCTCTTTAGGCATTGAAGTCATCGCGGCTGGCGTTAAAGGACTTTTCCCTACCTTAATGGGGTAGATAAGACATAATTTGCTGAGCATTTGTGCAAACACTTGATAGTGGGGTTTTTTAGCTTGACCCGCTATCAGCATTTGCGTAAAGTACGCCTCGATTAGCAACACAGCGGGTATTGTTGTTCAATACGAATTGAACCCAAACGTGCAAACAAGTGTGTTTATGTTGTAGAGTGCAGGTTATATGCACTCAACACGAAAAAATTTAATAACTGGCTTTTACCTGATCTTTTATGATGTGGTTAAAAGTCAGTCAAAAATTGGTGAGCTGGCTGAGTGGCTGAAGGCGCACGCCTGGAAAGTGTGTTTAGGTTTATCCCTAACGAGAGTTCGAATCTCTCGCTCACCGCCATATTATGAAAAAAGACGTCTTCGGACGTCTTTTTTCATTTGTGTTTTGAGCTAATATGCAGATATCCATAATGGCGCCTCATTTCATCCTTGTCTGCCATATCTTTATATCACTAGGTGTTAGCGCTTGTTAGGCGCAGCCTCTATAATGCTTTATTCTTGTTCTACTACTGAGACCCACTTTCATGCCTTTTTCGACACTTGGATTACGCGACGCGATTGTCAATGCCCTACATGAAGTGGGATACAGTCAACCAACACCTATTCAACAACAAACTATTCCGGTTATTTTAACCGGTAAAAACCTGCTTGCCGCTGCGCAAACGGGTACCGGTAAAACCGCAAGTTTTGTGTTGCCAATATTAGAGCGCTTAGCCGACAGTGAAATGCAGCGTAAAAAACGTATTCGGGCGTTAATTTTAACCCCAACCCGTGAACTCGCTGTGCAAATACAAGCCAATATTGTGCAGTACGCTAAGCATTTACCATTAACATCATTTGCCATTTACGGTGGTGTTGATGAAAAGCCACAAAAACAAGCATTAATAGATGGCGTGGATATTTTGGTGGCAACACCTGGGCGTTTGCTCGACTTATATACACAACGAGCAGTGCACTTTGATGAAGTAGAAGTGTTGGTACTGGATGAAGCCGACAGAATGCTCGACATGGGTTTTATTGAAGACATTAATAAAGTCATTGATAAACTACCTTCTGAACGCCAGAGTTTATTATTTTCCGCTACCTTATCAAACCAAGTCCGTGCGCTAGCTAAAACGGCGATTAAGCGTCCGGTAGAAATTTCGGTGATTGCCGATCGTGATTCAGCGCCTAAAATTGAACAATGGCTGACCACCGTTGATAAAGATAAAAAGTCAGCTTTATTGAGCCATTTAATTAACACCGAAGCGTGGAACCAAGCGCTGATATTTATTGAAACTAAGCAAGGTGCGGCTAAATTGGTTAGCCAACTTGAAAAGCGTGATATTAGCGCTGAATGTATTCACGGTGGTCGAAGCCAACCCGTACGAGAGCAAATTTTAGCCGATTTTAAAACCGGTAAAATTAAATACCTTGTGGCTACCGGCATTGCGGCGCGTGGTATTGATATTGATGATTTATCGCGTGTAGTTAATTATGACTTACCTTATCCAGCAGACGATTATATTCATCGTATTGGTCGTACCGGTCGTGCGGGGGCAGCGGGTGAAGCGATTTCCTTTGTGTCTAATGATGATTTTAAAAACCTGTGCATGATTGAAAGTCGGTTAGGTCATTTAATTGAACGTAAAGAAATAGCCGGCTTTGCACCCTCTAAACCCATTCCTATTTCGGTATTGAATTTTGTGCCAAAGAGTCGTCAACATAAATCGACATCAGATACCGACAGACCCACACTCAGTTTAGGCAAGTCGAAAACGGCTTCATCGGACTTAAGAAAGACTAAAACCGCTAAAGCACCGATAACGCCTAAAGGTAACAAATCCAATCCATGGAATGTGTAAGTTGAACCGGTGATAGGTTAACTCAGTTATTATTTGATTTTTGATTAAAGCGGAATGTATATTCCGCTTTTTTGGGTGCATGCTTGAGACCTTTTTAGTTTGTTGTGGACACTGCCATGTGACGAATTCCGCTTTTTAGTCTGCACTTTTTGGGTAAATGCGCTAGATTATATGTCACAAAAGATGTCAAGTTGATGCAAAAAAGTGATGGACATGATTAACTATTTCACATCGTAATAGGATAAAATTTACCTGCCCATACGCACTTAAAATAATAACAATTTAAGGATAAAAAATGAACAAAGCCTTACTTCCTTTGGTGGTTTCTTTCGCCTTAGCCGGACTGATTGGCTGTACTGATAGCCAAACTCAACAAAGTGCTACACCCAATGCGGTTACTGCTGAGGCGAGCACAACAACCGTTGCGGAAAAGTTAACCTTTAATCAATATTCACAACAGTTTATCGATGAGTTGTGGGTATTATCACCTACATGGGCGCTATACAGAGGTAAGCATGTTAACGACGGCTACTTAGAGATCCCTAATAAAGCTGGCCGCGATAAAACCTTGGCTTTCGTTAAACACCAGCAAACGGCATTGGCTCAATTTGACCCACAATCATTATCAGCTAATGAGTTAATCGATTATAGGTTACTGACTAATTTAATGGAGTCGATGCAGTGGGACATTATTCGATTTAAAGGTTGGCAGTGGGATCCGTCTAATTACAATGTTGCAGGTGGGTTTGCGCAAATCATCAATGAGGATTTTGCGCCGTTAGATGAGCGCCTAATCTCTGTGATTGCCCGTCTTGAAAATGTTCCAGCCTATTATGACGCTGCACGAAACAATATTAACGACCCAACACTTGAACATACCCAATTAGCGATTATGCAAAACCAAGGGGCATTTTCGGTATTGTCAGACGCGTTAGTTCTGCAAGTCGCTGATTCGGGTTTAAGCACAGATCAAAAAGCCTTATTTAGCCAACGTTTTGATGCGGCAATCGTAGCCATTAAACAACATATTGAGTGGTTAACAGCGCTTGAAGCTAAATTAGCAGAAAATGGCGCCCGTGATTTCCGCATTGGTGAAACCTTATACGAAGAAAAATTTGCTTTCGACATTCAGTCTGGAATGACAGCGAAACAGTTGTACAACAAAGCCGTGGCTGATAAAAATCATGTTCAACAAGAAATGGCGAGGATCACCGATACCATTTGGTCAAAGTACATCGATACCCCTAAACCTGCCGATGAGAGACAAGCCATTCGTCAGTTAATTGATGTGTTATCCAGCAAACATGTTAAGCGTGAAAACTTTGTTGCCGAAGTACGTAAGCAAATTCCACAACTTATTCAATTTGTGAATGATAAACAACTGGTGACACTCGACCCAAACAAGCCGTTAATTGTCCGTGAAACGCCTGAATATATGCGCGGGTTTGCTGGTGCTTCCATCAGTGCGCCAGGGCCTTATGATCAAGGCGGTAATACTTATTACAATGTGTCACCCCTTGATGATATGAGCGATGAGTCTGCAGAAAGCTATTTACGCGAATATAATCATTGGATCCTTCAAGTACTCAATATTCATGAAGCGATCCCAGGACATTACACCCAACTGGTGTTTTCAAATCAGTCTCCTAGTTTAGTGAAAAGCCTTTTTGGTAATGGTGCCATGATTGAAGGTTGGGCTGTGTATACCGAACGCATGATGCTGGAAGAGGGCTATGGAAACTTTGAACCTGAAATGTGGTTGATGTATTACAAGTGGAATCTACGGGTTATTTGTAACACTATTTTAGATTATAATATTCAAGTCAACGGTATGGGTGAGCAAGAGGTGCTTGACTTGCTTGAGAATGAAGCTTTCCAACAACGTGCCGAAGCTGAAGGAAAATGGCGCCGTGCCACCTTAAGCCAAGTGCAATTGACGAGCTATTACGCGGGTTATCGAGAGATTTATGATTTCCGTGAGCAGCGTAAAGCGAAGCAAGGCGAAGATTTTGATTTAAAGCAGTTTCATGAACAGTTTTTAAGTTACGGTAGTGCACCCGTTAAATTCATTAAGCAGTTGATGACAGATAAATAGAGCAATGATGTTTCGCTCATTATGGTGATAAATGTCTTAAGGCCTGAAGATTCAGGCCTTTTTTGTTAATGAAAAGAATTAGAAGGCAGATTAAATCTGGTTTAGAATAAATTGGTATGCTAATCTTAATAATAATCGTTATCATTAAGTGGTTAAGCATGCACAATATTCTATTCATAGAACATACCCTTTGCGGTAAAAGTGACCTAAGTCGACAACTGAGTGAACAGGGTTATAGTGTTCACAGGGTTAATAATGCCTTTGATGCATTGATCCAAATGGAGACGCTTCAGCTTGAAGCCATACTAGTCGATTTTTCGGTCCCCAAAATGAATTCCTTTTGGCTGTTAGTTGCAAGACAACCCCAACCCCCCATTATTGCATTAGCAGACAGTAGCAGCGAACTGGAGCGTATTAAAGCGTTCGAGTTAGGCGCTGATGATTACCTTGCTAAACCGATTAACATCCGCGAATTACAACTACGTCTCAATGTGCTCCATCGACGGTCCCACCCGCAGATTAATGAGCCTGTTAATGATTATATTGGCTTTGATGATACGTGCTATACCATTAATTTTGCTGAAAAGTCGTTAGTGTTAACGCAAACGGAATACCGACTGTTCAAATATTTGTTTGAGCGCCAAGGTGATGTCATCAGCAAAGCAGAATTACAGCGACGGGTGTTGCATAAGGAACTAGGACGATTTGACCGTAATGTAGATATGCATATTAGTAATACACGGCGCAAATTAGGCAAACGGAATTTACCCCGTGAACTGATTAATACTGTTCGCGGTCAAGGGTACCGCCTTAACTTTTAAAGGTTCCCACCAATTGCCGCATTTGATAAGCTAGGGCCTATAAAATCAGGCATTATTAAGCCGATAAAATAAGTGCAAGCACATAAAGGATAACCTAATGCGGATCACAGCAAACTTTGACGGCGGCAACATTGACGTCATTAACCTCGACCAACATGACGATATACAAGTCGCCATTCGTCCCGATTTCGGTGGTGAGTTTTATCAATGGTTTAACTTTCGTTTAGAAGGCGAAGTCGGCCAGACTTATACCGTTAATATTGTTAATGCAGGTAACGCATCTTATCCAAAAGGTTGGGAAGATTATCAAGCGGTTGCTAGTTATGATCGTCAGACTTGGTTCCGATTGCCGACTCAATATGCCGATGGCAAGTTAACCATCCAAGCTGAGCTAGATTGTGAAGCTATTCAAATTGCCTACTTTGCACCTTACAGCTACGAACGTCATTTAGATTTAATCAGTGAAGTCCAATTACATCCAGCAGTCAGTCTTGAGCACCTCGGCTTAACCCTCGATGGCCGCGACATGACCTTGCTTAAAATTGGTGATGCAAACCCAGAAAAAAAGAATATTTGGATTACCGCGCGTCAACACCCAGGTGAAACCATGGCTGAGTGGTTAGTCGAAGGATTGTTAAATCAACTACTCGATAGCGATTGTCCAACCTCGAAAGCTTTATTAGACCAAGCCAATTTCTATATTGTGCCGAATATGAACCCAGATGGGAGTGCTCGCGGTCATTTACGCACCAATGCGGTTGGCACCAACCTAAATCGTGAATGGCAAACACCCAGCTTAGAGAAAAGTCCTGAGGTGTATTATGTGGTCAATAAGATGCACCAAACAGGTGTTGATTTATTTTACGATGTTCACGGTGATGAAGGTCTACCTTTTGTGTTCCTTGCCGGTTGTGAAGGCGTACCAAACTACAATGATAAAATGGCCACATTACAGCAGCAATTTCTCAGTGCATTGACCATTGCCAGTGCTGATTTCCAAACAGAGTTTGGTTACGATAAAGATGAGCCAGGTAAAGCGAATTTAACTGTGGGTTCTAACTGGGTAGCCAATACGTTCAGTTGTTTATCCAATACGTTAGAGATGCCATTTAAAGACAATGCCAATTTAGCCGATCCTTTTGTGGGCTGGTCTCCTGAGCGCTGCGTATATTTAGGTGAAGCGTCTTTAGTGGCTATGTTAGCAGTGGTTGATCAATTATAATCTCCACAGCAGCGGTTAATATTAGCTGTAAATGATCGAACAGGTAAAGTGAATTATGGCGTTAATTGCATGCCCCAAATGTCAAAAACGTATTTCGAGTAAGGCTAAGCAATGCCAGCATTGCAAAACTGACTTGAGTGGTAATACTGAGTCTTTAACCGTTATCAGTCACATTGAGCGTTCAAACAGCTTAATGACCCACAGTTTTATTTTTTTGACATTATTTATCGCGGGGGTTGTCGTGTGGTTTTGGGGCGGAGAGCCCGCACAAGGGGTAACTTCTTATATCGCGATTGCAAGCTTTGTAGTTGGCTTTTCGGGGTATCTTGTTACCCGGGTCAGAATTGTATTACATAAACGGAAATCAGTATGAATGATATCAATAAAGTCATTGATGAAATGCCTGAAGAAGTCTACCTGCGCATGTTGTCTGCAACCGAGCTAGGTAAGTGGGATGATGGCACGGTATTAACTGAGCAACAGCGTGAGTCGACTTTACAAGTGGTGATGTTATACCAAGCGCGTAAGCTTCAGCAAACTGAACATTTTACTATCGCAGCTGGTGGTAATATTAATGAGTTATCCAAATCAGAGCTGAAAAGACAGTTTAAAGGTGATCCCATTGCCGAGTTTAAAGCCGCGGATTTATAATCCCATGCTGATTAATCGATATTAATCAAATTAAAGCATAAAAAATGCGAGCTAATTAGCTCGCATTTTTATCTTTTGTTTAGCGATTACATCGTTTCGCAATTCACAACGTTAGCTATAAAAACGTTAACTAGTCAATCGTCAGTTCACCAATTAAATTTTGCTGCATACGTTGTTTGATTTGCGCTGAGGTTAATCCAATGGACAACAAATAATGCAGTTTTGCCAATGCCGCTTCAACCGTCATATCGGCACCGCCGATCACCCCTGCTTGCGCTAACGCATTGCCAGTAGCATAGCCGGCCATATTGACTTTGCCTTGGAAACACTGGGTTAAATTTACCAATACAATCCCGCGTTCGTCAGCTTGTTTAAGGGTTTCAAGTAATTTTTTATCTTGTGGTGCATTACCGACACCAAAAGTTAATAAGATCAGTGCTTTTACTGGTTGCTGTAAAATATTATTAAAAATATCAGTTGAGATACCAGGGTAAAGCGTGACCACACCCACGGGTTGAGGGCTGATAGTGACAACCTCTAAAGGAGCGCCCGTTGGCTTAGTGATTTTACCTGCTTTAAGATTAATTTTAATTCCCGCTTCAAGTAGCATCGGGAAGTTAGGTGATGCAAATGCATCAAAGCCATCGGCATGAGCCTTAGTTGAGCGATTACCGCGAAACAACTTGTTATTAAAGAACAAACATACTTCAGCTACAGGGTAATTCGCTGCTATATACAACGAATTGAGCAGATTGGTTTGACCGTCAGATCGTAATTGTGCAAGGGGGATCTGTGAACCCGTTACGATCACCGGTTTTGATAGACCTTGCAACATAAATGATAGCGCAGAAGCGGTATAAGCCATGGTGTCGGTACCATGTAAAATCACAAAACCATCGTACTTGTCATAGTTGGCTTGAATGTCGTTCGCAATCAATTGCCAATCAGGTGGCGCCATGTTGGACGAGTCAATCAAAGGGCTGTATTCATGAATGACAAAGTGGGGCATTTCATCATGATAAAACTCGGGCATTGACTGAACGCAATCAGTCAAGAATCCTGCCACTGGCGCAAAACCATTGGCTGTTTTTTGCATCCCAATAGTACCGCCTGTATAGGCTACGTAAATCGAACGATTTGTCATAAATATAGGACTCTTATTAAACAACTATTGTAGATTGTGTAAATTATACGAGTTTATTTATCGATCCCCAATAAAAAAGCCTGCTAAGCAGGCTTTTTTTGAATAATATTCATATTGCGTTCATATAATTGATTACTAATTGATTACTAATTGATTACTAATTGATTAGTAATTACAGTTTTCGCAATACATATAGACATGATTAGGGTCATCAAACATTGATAATGTTTCAAATGCGCCGGCCCAATGTTTAATAAATTGCTCGACGACACTGGTTTGACGGACACTATCAGGCACGTAAGCGGCACTTGCCCCCATAATTTGCTGCATAATTTGCTGTTCAGCGCTAAGCTCTTGCTCGATCACTTTAACGTCGAACTTGTCCATTTTAGCTAAATCAGCCGCTTTAGCTAACGCCAGCTCCATGTCTCCGAGCTCATCAACTAGTCCTAGCGTTAATGCACGTTTTCCCGTCCATACTCGGCCTTGAGCAATGTTGTCTACTTGCTCTAGCGTCATATGACGCTCTTTAGCCACCAGAGAGATAAACTCATGATAACCCCGTTCGATATGACGTTGTATTACGGTAGCCACTTTTGGGCTTAATTCACGAACCGGCGATAATCCAGCCCAATCAGATGTTGCAACACCGTCAGAGGTGACACCAATATGATTAAGTGCTTGCTCAAATGTGGCAAACATACCAAAAATACCAATTGAACCTGTAAGGGTTGTCGGTGTTGCGACAATATAGTCGGCACTGGCTGATATCCAATACCCGCCTGATGCAGCAAGGCTACCCATGCTAACCACAACAGGTTTACCTGCCGCTTTTAGCGCTAACACTTCTTGACGGATTTGCTCTGATGCAAATGCACTACCACCAGGGCTATCAACCCTAAGTACCACGGCTTTTACTTTATCGTCAAAGCGTGCTCGCATAAGGAGTTTGGAGGTGCTTTCGCCACCAATTTGTCCAGCAGGTTGTTTACCGTTAAGAATAGTGCCTTTTGCAACAATAATGGCAATGGAATCATTTTTAACAAACTTAGGTGTCGGTGCGGTTAACGAACGGTAATTATTATAACTAATTTGTTTAAAGTTTTTACCTTCCTTATCACTGCCAACCCTTTCTATCATGGCGACACGGAACGCATCAGCAGAAACAAGCTCGTCAACCCATTTCATGTTTACCGCCATTTGGGCACTATCACCTTGCGCTTTATCCAGCTCAGCGAGGTACTCATCTGTGCCTAACACTAATTGATCTGGGCCTATTTGACGGTTGCTGGCAACAATAGTTGAGTAGCTTTGCCAAATATCGTTTAACAATACTTTACTGGCTACTTTATCTGCATCGGACATATCGTCACGAATAAAAGGTTCTACGGCAGATTTAAACGTACCCACTCGAAATACGTGAGTGGTGATTTTCAGTTTTTCCAGTGCAGATTTGTAATATAAGCGGTAACGACTCAAGCCATCTAGCGACACCATACCTTGGTTATTAAGGTAAATTTTGTCTGCAAAACTGGCTAAAAAATATTGGTTTTGATCATAACCATTAGCCATGGCAATAACCGATTTATTGGCGGCTTTAAATTGCTTTAATGCGTTACCAATGGCGGTCATTTTACTGATCCCGGCATCTTGAAGATTTCCTAAATCTAATACGATACTGTTGATTCGGGCATCTTCAGTGGCGTTATTAATAGTATAAAGTAGATCCGCTAATAAAATTTCACCTTCTGGATCATTAGCTTGCCCTTGGCTAAATGCCATTTCAATGGGATCTACATAATGTTTTTGATCCACTATGCTCCCAGACAAATTCAACACTAAGGCTGATTGATCTTCGATGATAATGTCATCTTCACTGTTGAGTATCGCGACGGCTATTACGGCCAACAAACCAAAAAATATAACGTTGATGATTAACTTACGGATACCATTTACTGTATTCCATAACAGTAAAAACATCCTTTTTAAAAACGAGGGTTTAGCGGACATTTGCCACTCCTTTATCAGTCTAATGTCATCATCCTAACTGAAAATCAATATAAATGTGAAATTGAATTGTAAAGGTTTTTATCAAACAATCGTTTAAATGATTGAGCAAAATTTACTGTCGGGGTATGCTGGATTAAATCACTTGTTTAAAAAGGATGTTTGAATGTCGTTTCCACACTTATTAGAACCTTTAGATCTCGGCTTTACACAGCTGAAAAACCGCGTGTTGATGGGCTCAATGCACACGGGGTTAGAAGAAGAAAAAGGCGGATTTGAGAAACTGGCAGCGTTTTATAAAGAACGTGCTCAAGGTGGCGTAGGCTTAATTGTCACTGGTGGTATTGCGCCTAATTTACGTGGACGTTTAGCACCACATGCCTGTCAATTAAGCTTTTCTTGGCAAGTGGGTAAACATAAAATTGTTACCGATGCTGTGCATGAGGCTGGCGGGAAAATTTGTATGCAAATATTGCATGCTGGCCGTTATAGCTATCATCCTTTTAGCTTAGCACCGAGCAAAGTAAAATCGCCGATCACGCCGTTTACCCCTTCAGCTATGTCTGCTCGTCAAGTACGTTCTACTGTTAAAGATTATGCAACCAGCGCCGCTTTAGCTAAAAAAGCTGGCTATGATGGCGTTGAAGTGATGGGGTCAGAAGGGTATTTGATCAACCAATTTATCAGTTCTCGCACCAATAAACGCACCGATGAATGGGGCGGAAGCTATGAGAACCGGGTTAAATTCCCAATTGAAATAGTTAACGCTATTCGTCAGAAGGTCGGCAGTGATTTTATTATTGTGTTCCGCTTATCGATGCTCGACTTAGTCGACAATGGCTCAACGTGGGACGAAGTGGTTCAGCTAGCCAAATCGCTTGAACAAGCGGGTGTTAGTATTATTAATACCGGTATTGGTTGGCATGAAGCGCGTGTACCAACGATTTCGACTAATGTGCCCCGTGGTGCATTTTCTTGGGTGACTGAAAAACTCAAAGCTGAAGTAAAGGTACCATTAATTGCCACAAACCGGATTAATACTCCAGAAATAGGCGAGGCGATTATTGCATCTGGTCAAGCTGATATGGTGTCGATGGCGCGTCCATTTTTAGCTGATGCTGACTTTGTCAATAAAGCGGCAGCTAATACGCCAGAATTGATTAACACTTGCATTGGGTGTAACCAGGCGTGTTTGGACCATACTTTTTCGATGAAACGGGCAACCTGCTTAGTGAATCCTCGAGCCTGCTATGAAACCGAAATTAATTTTACCCCCACAGCCAATAAGAAACGAATCGCTGTGATGGGTGCGGGCCCTGCAGGGATGGCTTTCTCTGTCTATGCAGCATCTCGTGGTCATGAAGTGGTATTGTTTGAAGCCAAATCTGAAGTCGGCGGTCAGTTTAACTTAGCGCGTAAAATCCCGGGTAAAGAAGAGTTTAACGAAACCATTCGTTATTTTGTCAATCAAATTAAGCTGCATAACGTTGAGTTACGCTTAAACACCAAATTAGATGCAGCGGTATTAGCGACTGAAAAATTTGATGAAATTGTCATTGCCTCTGGTGTGGTGCCACGAGCTTTGACATTACCGGGTTTCGATAACCCTAAAGTGGTCGATTATCAACAAGTATTAACTGGCCAAGTTGAAATTGGTAAAAAAGTGGCGTTAATTGGTGCTGGCGGCATAGGTTTTGATATAGCGCATTTCTTATGTGAATTAGAATCGAGTACCTTGCAACCTGATAAATGGTTAAAACAATGGGGCATTGATAAAACCTATCAGCATGCTGGCGGGTTAACTGAAAAAGCCGAGCATGTCCCTGGCCGTGAAGTGTATTTATTGCAACGTAAAACAACTAAAATGGGTAAAGGATTAGGTAAAACAACCGGTTGGATCCATCGCAATGTGTTAAAACAGCATCAAGTTCATATGAAAACAGGCGTCAACTACGAAAAGTTCGACGAGCAAGGGCTACACATTACCATCGGCGAACAATCTGAAATTCTGGCTGTCGATAATGTTGTGTTGTGTGCAGGACAAATGTCTAACCTCAGTCTGGTTGATGAAATGAAAGCCAGTGGATTACCTGTGCATTTAATTGGTGGGGTCGATGTTGCTGCTGAATTAGATGCTAAACGCGCAATACGCCAAGGCGCAGAGCTTGCGATGAGTATTTAAACCAGATTGGATGTGCCGTTAGAATGGCGTAATCCATTTCAGAACACGATAGCATAAACTAAAAAGCCTTCTATTATTCAGAAGGCTTTTTTAATGTTTACATTGGCCAAGTCTAATGGCGACTAGCCTACTGATGATGACAATGACAATACTAATCTGAGCAACTGATGAGTGATCTTGTTACATCATTTGACTATCGACATGATTGAAATATTGATCACTATTTTGATTAATCAGCAATCGCTTAGTCGCTTAGTCGCATCAGTGCTTAAGGTTTTAAGGCCAATACTGCATCAATGTCTGCTGCACTGTGGCGTTCAGGTAACATTTCCCATGGTTCGCCCCATGTTGTGTTAACCATTTTGCCACGTTGCACTGCTGGGCGCGCTAATATCTCACTGGCCCAGCGCATGACATTCTTGTAGCTGGCGACGTCTAAAAACTCGGCGGCGCTGTATAAATTACCCAAGACTAAATTGCCATACCACGGCCAAATAGCGATATCTGCAATGCTATATTCTTCACCAGCAATAAAGGTGTTTTTTGCCAGTTGCTTATCCAACACATCTAATTGGCGCTTAACTTCCATGGCAAAACGGTTTATAGGGTATTCCTGTTTTTCATCGGCATAAGCGTAAAAGTGACCAAACCCGCCACCGAGGAAAGGGGCCGAGCCTTGCGCCCAGAATAACCAGTTAAATGTTTGGGTTCTTGCTTTGCCATCTTTAGGCAGGAACTGGTCAAATTTTTCTGCTAAATGAACCAGAATTGAAGCAGATTCAAATACGTTAAGGTCTTCATCAGCTGATTTATCTAATAAGGCAGGAATTTTTGAGTTTGGATTTACATCAACAAACCCAGACGAAAACTGATCACTTTCGCCAATATTAATGAGATAAGCATCGTATTCCGCTTCTTTAATACCTAAAGCAAGCAGTTCTTCTAAAAGAATCGTCACTTTTTGTCCGTTTGGTGTGCCAAGGGAATAAAGCTGTAAAGAATGCTTACCTATTGGTAGTACTTTATCCGATCTTGCACCCGATTCAGGGCTATTGATGTTTGCCCACTTGTTACCACCATTGGTATTATTTACCCAAACGTTAGGTGGGGTGTATTCATTACTCATAAAATTTCCTCGTGGCAACCTGTCTAAGGTTACTGATACAAAGTTAAAATGCGCTTAGCACAAGATTGTTAGTGTAGCGTGTCTAGATTGATTGTATTAGCATCAACTCTTATGAGTTATGCTTTTATTTTTTAATGCAGCATCTCAGTCATTTATTGCATAGAGCTGTTCACTTAATTCAATTAAATTGGTTACGGTTAAGTCAGGTTCGATGCCCCAGGGATCAAATACTTTTTTACTGTCGCGTTGGATCCAAGCCGTTTTTAGTCCTGCCGCTTTTGCACCGATAACATCCCATGGATTACTGGACACCATCCAACAATGATGTGGTTCGGATTGTGTGCGAGTCATTAAATAATGGTAAACGGCAGGGTCAGGTTTAAAGGTGTGTATGTCGTCAACGCTGATGACGTCATGTAATTGAGGTAATACACCTGAATTTTGCATTAACGTACGAACCGCGACTTCAGGGCCATTTGAAAATGCGGCCAGGGTATGGCCTTGATTTCGCAGTAGTGCGAGTCCAGGAATAACGTCTTCAAAGGCGGTTAGTTGACTAAATTTTGCCAGTAATTCCTGTTGCGCACGGGCAGATAGTGTGACATTGAAAACCGACAAGCAATATTGCAATGCCTGATGGGTACAGACACCGAAATCTTCATATTGCTGCATTAAGCCGCGGCGAAATGCATATTCGACTTTTTTATCGTGCCAGAGTTGACCAAATTCTTGTGCCTTATCGCCAATCAATTCCTGCAGATGTTGACCCATATCCACCGGATCCACTAATGTGCCATAAACATCAAATCCAATCATTTTATGCATATTCAGTGCTCCATTTGTGTGTTGAGTTAAGCGATCAAGCTCAGTGAATTTGATATACTAGTCGATAATATACACATCTCAGGCGGGTTAGCCCGCTCACAATGTGCTGCATTCCCTAAACTATAAACTAACTATATCATTCGTTCAATGGCTATCTTGAACGAACGTTCCAAATAGTTGAATTGTTAATGACCTTTGCTTTACTTTGCTGTACAGGCGTGGAATGAGAAACTTTAATGTTGAGTTAATACATTGTATTATATTGATTAAAAATTATGAAAGGTGATGTAGAATGGAATGTCCTAGTTGTCAGGCTGTATTTGCTCGAAAAGCACTTAAACAAGTACGAAAAGGCAAGCATGGTGTTGAAACACAATGCCCTAAATGTGAACAATGGCTAATGTTTGAACCTAAAATGATGATGACCAAAAATGTTGGCTTAGCCATTTTGTTGATCTTCAGTGTGGCTAACTTCTTTCTCGACAACAGTGACTATCGCTTAGTATGCTCATTTTTAGGTCTTGCGGGTGCCTGTATTGCCTTTTATGGGGTGTTTAAAAGTAAGCTAGTACCAGCGAAAGAGTGATCAATATATTTCACTATGGCCGTTATTATTCGAATGTCATCATTTATCCCATCGCTATCCCGAGTTAAGATTAAATAATGACTGACCTTGGGATAACGTTGGCCTTGATATGGTGTTTCAAACGGGTAATAAAAAGCCTGAGCTTTAGTTAAGTCAGGCTTGGTATTGTTAACGAGCCACCAGCATTATCTGATGAGACTATCGTGAGTAAACGCTTAGGTTAATACTCGTCGCTTTGTGCTTCGTTCAAGCGCTCGCGCCTTTCTTGGGCTTCTTCAAATGCGGCATTAATTTCTTCTAAAACAGAGTCAACATCGGCTGCGGTTGTATCATCTTCAAACTCACCGGTTAATGGCGTCTCAGGTGTTAATTCACCTTGTTCATACAAAGCCCACATTTCTTTAGCATATTTGGTTATGGCTAATTCTGGAGCAAATTGTGAATAGTAGTCGGTCATATTATTCACATCACGGAATAACATGGCTTTGGCATTATTGTTTGCCGATGCATCAACTGCTTGGGGCAGATCAATGATCACCGGCCCATTCTTGTCGACCAGTACATTGAATTCGGATAAATCCCCATGGACAATGCCTGCACATAACATCCGCACAACATAGCCCATCATGATGCGATGTTGCGTTTGTGCTTGCTCTGCACTCATCTGGGTAATGTCATTTAATCGAGGGGCAACATCACCGTGGACGTTGGTGATCAACTCCATCAATAACACCCCATCAAAGCAACCATAAGGCACTGGTACTCTAATTTTAGCGGCGGCGCATTTGTATAACGCGTCCACTTCGGCATTTTGCCATGCTTTTTCTTGCTCTTCACGGCCGTATTTAGAGCCTTTTTCCATGGCTCGTCCACGACGACTATTTTTAGTTTTTCGACCTTCTTGATATTGTGCTGCTTTTTTAAAACTGCGTTTAGTGGCTTCCTTATACACTTTGGCGCAGCGGATCTCATCGCCACATCGGATCATATAGACGGTAGCTTCTTTGCCACTCATGAGTTGGCTTATCACTTCATCGACGAGACCATCGTCAACCAGTGGTTGTAATCTTATAGGCGTTTTCATAACGACTTTATACCTTAGTTGCGCGCTGGATGATATATCTAAGGGCATAATTTTTACTTGCTGATAGGTCACAGATTAAATGAGGCTTATTTGCACTAAATTTGAGCCTATACACTCTTGTCTAATGGATTAAAATGTTGTAACAAGTCACCTAAATATAGATAATTTTGATTTTTTTACCAAGTGAGACGGATCTGTTGGATATTGATCTATCGTCAATATTGGGTGCTAAATGTGGTATATTCTTTCGCATTCTTTAGCATAGTGGTATCAACGGATAAAGAAGGTTGCTGTAGATTGCATGTCCAGGCTAACGCTAGGTGTGGCGGTCAGCGTTAAATTCAATATCTGATAACCTTGTTCTTCAGTAAGGGTTAAGTTTTTATTCAGTAAGTATTCAGTGGTGGATAGGATAATCTTTGATGAATTGATTGTTATTTAAAATGTGTTTTTTGAAATTATTTTCATCGGCAACAACCCTTTATACTCAACGCTGTGGGCTTAACGGACAGCACAATAATTCAAAAGTTTGCCATAGAAATCATCGTGCGAGCTTAATTCTTCAATATTTTAATAGAGTTTTTATGAAACGGACCTTACTTCTAGCACTATTTGTTTTTTCTAACACCGCCCTTGCTGTTGAACCTTTATTTGACACCCCCCAAGACATGGAACCAACATGGATTGATAACATTTTGTCAGTTTTTGGGGCAGATGGTGAGTTCGATGACACTAAAGTCATTGATATGAGCTATTTACCAACGGCTTATTACACCCCAGAGAAAAAGTTTGGCGTGGGGTTATTAATGGTGGGGTTATATAAAACCGATAATGCAACGAGTGCAGAACAACCCTCATCACTGGTATTGAATTCATTTGCTTCTATAAATCAATCCTATGGCGTTCAAGTTGAAAATATGACTTTTTTAAACCAAGGCAAGCAGCGGTTGTTGCTTGACTTAGAACTGCATAATGAAGCGGCAGTTTATTATGGAGTAGGGATTGAACAAGGCGATCAAGATCTCAATCATCATGAGTTTAATGAACAATTGTATAGCTTTAAGCCTCGCTGGATGACCGAAATTGCCAGCCACTATTTTATTGGCGTGGGTGCTGACTTTATTTACACAAGTGCAGACAGTTTAGAATTAGTCGCAACAGAGGCACCTGTGGATTCAAATACCATTCTGCCCGATAATTTTAGTTCTGGCATTGTCGTCACCAGTATTTATGATTCAAGAGATTACCGTTTAAACGCGACAGAAGGGTGGTTATTTCAGGTTGATGCGGGATTATATCAAAATGATCAATTCGATTCGTTTTCTACTTATAATATTGAATTAGCGAACTATATAGACTTAGGTTCAACACCGGGTTTAGTCGCTTGGCAAGTTCAAGGGCATCTAACCAGTGGTGACGTACCTTGGAACTTATTACCCGATTTGGGTGGCTCTAATGCGATGCGGGGTTACATTAGAGGTCGCTACCGAGATGAGCAAATGATGATGGGGCAAGTTGAATATCGCTTACCAGTGTTCCAACGTTATGGCATGGTCTTTTGGGGCGCTGTTGGCAGTGTCGCACCTAAAGTCAGTGAGCTAACCGATACGCTATTAACGGCCTATGGCACTGGATTTCGATTTAGAATTAAAGATAATATTAATTTACGTTTTGATGTCGGGGTGGGTGAAAATGAAACTAACTTCTACTTAAATGTGAATGAAGTTTTTTAAGCTAACACTATTTTTAAGGTAAGAGCAAAAAGTGAAAAGCTTTCTCTGATGATGACATTAATGGCGCAAATAAAACTTATGCTGACAAGATATTGCAATCTCAGCATGTCGACCAAAGCTTGTGTAATGGCCACTAGAATACTGATAATAGTCGGTCTTTCAAGTGGTTTACTGCACAGTAATAGCGTATTGGCGAGTGACGTTGAGCAAAAATGTCAGCGCAGCTTTGATTATTCTATTTATCTCAGTGGATTACATATGGGAGAAATGACTCGGACTGAGCACTGGCAGGGTAAATCTGCCGTTATCACCTCAAAAAGTAAAGCCAGCATTTTAGGTATTGGCACTCAATATCAACAGCGTACCGAGTTATCGTGGTCAACTGATCGCAACGAATGGTTAACCGATAATTTTCATCAACAGGTAACTGGTTTTCGCTCTCGAGACATGCGAGTGACTTTTGACAACCATGGCCTTAAATCTCGTGTTGATATTGATGGGGACATCGATAATTATGCATCAAAGACCATACCATTAAGAGATGTGGACACTTTGGCGATCCAAATACGTGAAAACGTGCTTCGAGGTCGACAGCAATTTGCGCTAATAAGGCAAGCCTCTGATGCGATTGAACCCTATCAGTTCTACGTTAAAGACAAATTAACCGCTACCATAGCGCCCTGGGGAGAAATACAGCTTATACCGGTTGAGCAAACAGGGGCGGAAGAGGTGACTTATTTTTTTGCGCCGAGCATGAATTATCAACTGGTAAAAGCCCATTATCACGGCATGATCCTGCAAGGTATTATTGAGCTGGATAGTTATGACGATTCTTGCGATACAATGACAAACAGTTAATCTTGAACTCGGGATATAAACGGTTATCAAATAGGTTAAATATTGTCATTTTGGCTTACTTATCCCATCTCTTATCTCGAGTTGAGATTAGTTAACAAGCGTTAGATTGTCGTTGATGACGGGAGAGTGAATTTGATTAATTCGTTAGGATTGATCCGTTATTGATCCGTTAGCGGTTAATGTGTCAGGGATTAAGAGTGGTTCATGGTCGCTATGGATTGATAGCGTGAATTAGGTATTAGATATTAGATATTAGGTATTAGTCATTTAACCCATTCAATAATGGTCTTCTTTTCTGCACTATCCCTTTGACGCTAACCGTGTTCCTTTTCCCCTATGATGGATAGCATTTCTGTCACTAAGCATCCAGAAGCGCCTCGTCTATCTTAGACGATTTTAGCTGGTGAATATGGCCCCAATTTTTTATTGAGTCGATATAATCTGTTGCAAATATTTCCATTGGAGTGAATATGGCTAACGTGATTAACAAAGCCATTTTAAGCAGCCGTGTGTTGTCGATAAATTGGGTGACCTATCATACTCATCATCAAGTGATGACCCATACCGATCCGGTGCAACAAGGTCGTTATTACAAACTGAACCTCGTAATAGTCCAACCTAAAGTGGGTGGGGTGTTTAGCTGTGCTAAATGCATAGTGAATTTATGGGGGCGGGTGTATTTATTTCGTCCTGATAAGTATGAGCATAACGTCACTAAGATTGAGTCAGGTAAACGGGTGTTGTTAAGCTTTGCCCTGAATATATAACGGGTGTTGAAGGGCTGATAGATTAACGGTCAAGAGCCCGTTTGGGATTAATCTGTAATTGTTGGGTTAATGCTGTTGTGAGTTTATGGCTGTCATTTACCGAAGCGTATTGTCGCTTAGCAACGACTTCGACTCCCTCAGTAGAGAGTTTGAGGTTTAAATCGCCATTAGGCACACAACAGCAGGGTAGGCACTCGTCGGATTTGAGCTCTGCAAGAGGCTCTGATATGTAGTTTACTTCACCAGATATTACGGTGGTTTTACATGCGCCACAAAATCCGTTACGACATTCTGAAAACACGTTTACTTTTTTCGACTCAAGCGCTTCTAGTAAGCTTGAATGTTGGCCGTCAAATAAAATAATCGGCTGTCCTTTCAAGCTTACAATTGGCGATTTGATGAAAAGTTTTTTATAGGTCAAAATCTAAAAACTCATCGCTATTTACAGAAGAATCAATTTGGCCAACAAGATAAGATGACACTTCTACTTCCTGTGGGGCCACTTGTACTGCATCACTTTCTAACCAATTTTTCATCCAGGGTAGTGGGTTAGACCGTTCTTCATAAGGCTGAGGCAAATGTACTGATTTCATTCTTTGGTTAGTAATAAATTCAACGTACTGACATAGGATCGGTTCATTTAGGCCGATCATTGATCCGTCTTTAAATAAGTATTTAGCCCACTCTTTTTCTTGTTCTGCTGCTTTGACGAACAAGTCATAAGCTTGTTGCTTACACTCAATAGCAATCTCTGCCATTTCTGGGTCGTCTTTGCCGCCTTGCATCAAGGCGATAATATGTTGTGTACCATTGAGATGTAACGCTTCATCACGGGCAATTAAGCGGATGATTTTGGCATTACCTTCCATAACACGACGTTCAGCAAAGGCAAATGAACAGGCAAAGCTGACATAGAAGCGGATAGCTTCTAAGGCGTTAACCGACATCATGCATAAATACAGTGATTTTTTCAGGATACGTGAATTAACGGTGATTTCTTCGCCGTCGATAACATGAGTACCTTCACCTAACAGGTTATTAATCTGGGTCAGTTTAATCAGATCATCGTAATAAGCGGCAATGTCACCGGCACGTTTCAATATTTCGTCATTTTGCACGATATCGTCAAACACCACGGATGGGTCATTGACAATATTACGAATAATATGAGTGTAAGAGCGTGAGTGAATCGTTTCAGAAAACGACCATGTTTCAATCCACGTCTCTAATTCTGGTAGCGATACCAATGGCAAAAATGCCACATTTGGTGAGCGGCCTTGAATAGAGTCAAGTAAGGTTTGATATTTCAGGTTTGACAGGAAAATGTGCTTTTCGTGTTCAGGTAAATCACCGAAATCAATTTTGTCACGGCTGACATCAACTTCTTCTGGACGCCAGAAAAAACTTAATTGCTTTTCAATCAGTTTTTCAAAGACTTCATATTTTTGTTGATCGTAGCGTGCCACATTAACTGATTGCCCGAAAAACATAGGTTCTTTGGTTGCATCGTTAGGTGTTTGACAAAATGTAGAGTAAGCCATTATTTAGGTGTCCTGAAAACGCATTTTTCACAAAGCGGGGATTATCCCCCGCTAAATAGAGATAAAGTGATGATTAGATTTTACACGCACCGCCGGCGCAGTCATCGTCTTCTTCTTCGACAGCAATAATGTCGTCAAACTGATCCGAAGCACCATCGCGTGTATTATGATAATACAATGTTTTAATGCCCAGTTTGTACACACTTAACAAGTCTTTTAGCAAGGTCTGCATTGGCACACGACCGCCTTCAAAACGGCTTGGGTCATAATTAGTGTTGGCAGAAATAGCTTGGTCAATAAACTTCTGCATTAAACCAACAAGTTGGATGTAACCATCGTTGTTTGGCATATTCCACAGCAGTTCGTACTTGTCTTTAAGCAGCTCAAAGTCTGGAACGACTTGCTTTAACTGGCCATCTTTACTGGCTTTCACGCTGATTAAGCCACGTGGTGGTTCGATACCATTGGTCGCGTTTGAAATTTGCGATGAGGTTTCTGACGGCATTAATGCTGACAAGGTTGAGTTACGTAAACCGTACTGTTTTATGTCGCTACGTAAACCTTCCCAATCCATGTGTAATGGTTCGTCACAAATCTTGTCTAAATCACGTTTATAGGTATCGATGGGTAAAATACCCTTCGAGTAGGTGGTCTCGTGAAATAACGGACAGGCACCTTTTTCTTTAGCTAAGTTCATTGACGCTTTCAGTAAATAGAACTGGATAGCTTCAAAGGTCTTATGGGTCAGGTTGTTTGCTGAACCGTCGGAATACTTTTTACCGTTTTTAGCTAAGTAGTTAGCAAAGTTAATCACACCAATACCAAGCGTACGGCGATTCATCGAGCTCGTTTGAGCCGCTTTTATTGGGTAATCTTGGTAATCAAGTAAGTTATCTAACGCACGTACCGCTAAATCAGCTAACGGCTCAAGTTCAGATAAGTCGGTAATCGCGCCTAAGTTAAGCGCTGACAAGGTACATAAGGCGATTTCACCGTCTGGATCGTCAATGTTAGTTAACGGCTTAGTCGGTAAGGCAATTTCTAAACACAAATTAGATTGCTTAATCGGCGCCACTTTAGAGTCAAATGGGCTGTGGGTATTACAGTGATCGACGTTTTGAATATAGATACGACCTGTAGAGGCTCGTTCCTGCATCATCAATGAAAACAGCTCAACGGCTTTAATCTGTTTTTTACGGATACTGCTGTCTTGTTCGTACTGCAAGTATAAACGTTCAAATTCTACTTGGTCTTCAAAGAAGGCATCATAAAGACCCGGCACATCTGATGGGCTGAACAAGCTAATGTTTTCGCCTTTGATTAAGCGTTGGTACATTAATTTGTTTAACTGTACGCCGTAGTCAAGATGACGTACACGGTTGTCGTCAACACCCCGGTTGTTTTTCAGCACTAATAGCGATTCAACTTCGAGATGCCATAACGGATAGAACAGCGTTGCTGCACCACCGCGTACGCCGCCTTGAGAACAAGACTTCACCGCTGTTTGGAAATACTTATAAAATGGTAAACAACCCGTGTGGAATGCTTCACCGCCGCGTATAGGGCTGCCTAATGCACGAATACGACCGGCATTAATACCAATACCAGCACGTTGGCTGACATATTTAACGATTGACGATGCCGTAGCATTGATTGAATCCAAGCTGTCATCACACTCAATCAATACACATGAGCTGAACTGACGAGTAGGCGTTCGTACACCGGCCATGATTGGCGTTGGCAGAGAAATCTTAAACAAAGACGTCGCGTCATAGAAATCTTTAATGTACTTCAAGCGGATTTCTTTTGGGTAACGCGCAAACAAACATGCGGCCACTAAAATATATAAAAACTGCGCGCTTTCATACATCTCATGGGTCACACGGTTTTGAACCAGGTATTTACCTTCAAGTTGCTTTACCGCGGCATAAGAGAAGTTCATGTCACGCCAGTGATCAATATAGCTATCAAGAATGTCTAATTCTTCACGGCTATAGTCAGCCATGATATGCATATCATATTTACCCATTTCGACTAACTTGGTGACATGGTCATATAATTTAGGCGGCTCAAATTGACCAAAAGCCTTTTTACGTAAATGGAATACGGCTAAACGCGCGGCCAAAAATTGGTAATCTGGGGACTCCGGAGAGATCAAATCAGCTGCGGCTTTTATAATCGTTTCATGAATGGCTTCTGTTGGAATGCCGTCGAAAAACTGCAGGTGAGATCGAAGTTCTACTTCAGATACTGAGACGTTTTTTAATCCATTGGCTGCCCAAGTGATCACGCGATGAATTTTATCTAAATCGATCGATTCACGTTCGCCGCTGCGCTTGGTGACTGTCATATTGCTATTCATTGAAGAGAGGCCTTGGTTCTATATCTAATCGTGTGATCTGTTGTTGGATACCATGTAACTTGATTCGATCTGAATCAGTTACAAAACAATTCCATGTTAAACAATCAAGCTGAACGTACTCACAACATGGTAGTAAAATACCAGTACATTCACTTATCGACTACGTCCTTGTAATGCAGGTGCGTAGTGTTTTGATTGCCAGTCACACACAAGATATGGTGTTATTTAAAATCTTAGATACAAGATAGTGAGGTTTGGGGATTTTTGCAAGCCACAATTTAATTAACTTCTTGTGGATAACTTGAGGATAAACGGTAGGGTTAGTGACAACTAACCCTAGAGCCCAAATTTATAAAGTGTTTTTGATAAATGATATTTTTTAAACCATCAAATAAGAAAGATTTGATCGCTAAAATAAACAGCGATCAAAAAATATTGCTGGTTTATAGGTTGATCTTTGGTTGATTTTGATCGTGTGACCAGAGATGATCAGCATACTAATCATTTATTCAAAAATATTGATTATTTACCCCAAAATGGTGCCAATTAACCGGTGACTCAAATACAACAAAATCGCCTTATTCAGTGAAAAATTGTTTCAGTGATGCACCGTGTTCAAATTGTCTGCCAGCAGGCCATGTGTCAGGTTTGTCAGTAGCGGACAAATATCCCCACAAGGCAACGCCACCCAACATACTCGCATTGTGGGCCGCAACTAAATCTCGTTCGGCATCTCCGAGGTATAAAATACTTTGAGGGGCAATGGCGATTTGTTGTGCGGCTAAAAACATCGGTGCGGTATGAGGTTTTGAATAACGGGTACTATCACCACTGATCATGGTTTTAAGTTTATCGGTTAAGCCCAGCTTTGCAACTAATGGCCGGGCAAATCGAGCCGGCTTATTGGTGACCACACCGTAAGGAATGGCTTGTGAATCTAACAGCGATAAGAGTTCGGGTAAGTCGTCGAACAAGCGGCTGTGATCGCCATTTATCTGGGCATAATAGCGAAGTAGTGCTTGCTGAATAGCAATTTGTACTCGTTCCTCGGCGTGCGGAATAGCCGTTTTAACTAAATATAAACTGCCGTGTGACGCCGCATGGCGCATCGTTTCAAGCGTTTGGACATTAAAACCGGCTTCGTCCAAACTGAGATTTAATGCTTGGACTAAATCAGGGGCTGTGTCGGCTAAAGTACCGTCTAAATCAAATAGTACCCCTTTTATATCTTGCTTATGCAAAGGCTAGCTCCTAACAAGAGTCAATAATAATAGAATCATGTATGCACCTTTATAGCGTTATTGGCAGGAAGTAACGCTACTCTGGTTCACATACATTAAAACGTTGAAAAGAGTCACCAGGATGATTAATCAATTTTTTGGGTGGCTATCATATAATTAACATCAACACTGTTAGTGTACTTAAACACTCCTGACAACGGGTTGTACGTAATCCCTAATGCATCCTTGCACAATAAGTCGGTATTATCGACTAATGCCATTAGTTCAGATGGACGAATAAACTTACTGTGGTCGTGGGTGCCAACCGGGAGCATTTTCAATAAATATTCAGCACCGATAATGGTCTGCAGGTATGACATCATATTGCGGTTAATGGTGGAGATAAACACAAAGCCATTGGGTTTAACCATGTCACAACATGCTTGGATAACCGATTGTGGATCGGGTACATGTTCGAGCATTTCCATGCAAGTCACCACATCGTAATACTCGCGGTGGCTATCGCTGTGTGCTTCGGCAGTTGTTTTAAGATAATTAACTGACACGCCAGACTCTAATGCGTGCAGTTTTGCCACTTCAAGCGGCTCAGTACCCATATCAATACCATCAACGTGGGCACCTAGGCGCGCCATGCTTTCGGATAAAATGCCGCCACCACAACCGACATCTAAGACTTTCTTATCGAAAATGCCGTCAGCGGTTTGGTCAATGTAGTTTAAACGCAGTGGATTAAGTAAGTGTAATGGCTTGAACTCACCATTGAGATCCCACCATGTTTGCGCCATGGCTTCAAATTTTGCGATCTCTAGCGGATCTACATTGGGTGTCGATTGTTCAGCATGTGACATAACTTAACCTAAGTGTTTAATGAAAGTATGGTCGCTATTATAGCGATAACCTTGGTGAATAGTAGTCAACAATGGCTTTCTCCGGTCACGCTTGCTCATAAAACATCCATTTAAGTGCGGTGGATTATCATTTTGTGCGCTTAAGTGCTTAAAGCATCAGCAAGTGGCGTTTTATTCTTGCTAAAATTTAGCCATATATTAGCCAACGAATAAACTAAATTATCTGAAAATGTTAGCTTTTTTGTAATTATTAATAGTGATAGAGCATTTGGCAGGTCTTAGTTCTGGCGACATTAAATATCTGTGTTAGAATGCCAAATCACGTTTTTAAGCTAGATAATAATATCTAAGTTTTATTGTCAGCTCACTTTAGGGGAACGCGCAGTTTATGACTGATCTGGCATCATCTATTTCGCCAATTAACATCGAAGACGAACTTAAGAATTCTTACCTTGATTACGCAATGAGCGTAATTGTAGGTCGTGCATTACCTGACGTCCGTGACGGTTTAAAACCCGTTCACCGTCGGGTATTGTTCGCAATGAGCGAATTAAAAAACGATTGGAACAAACCATATAAAAAATCCGCTCGTGTCGTTGGTGACGTAATTGGTAAGTATCACCCCCATGGTGATACCGCTGTATACGATACAATTGTACGTATGGCGCAACCGTTCTCGCTACGCTACACATTAGTAGACGGACAAGGAAACTTTGGTTCGGTCGATGGTGACTCTGCTGCGGCGATGCGTTATACCGAAATTCGTATGCAAAAGTTGGCGCATTCATTATTAGCGGACCTTGAAAAAGAAACCGTTGATTTTGTGCCTAACTATGACGGCACAGAGATGATCCCTGCGGTATTACCAACACGCGTACCGAACCTATTAATCAATGGTTCATCTGGTATTGCAGTCGGTATGGCCACTAACATTCCACCTCACAACTTAACAGAAGTAGTGAAAGGCTGTTTGGCGTTAATCGACGATCCAAGCTTGTCGATTGAACAGTTAATGGAATACATTCCAGGTCCAGATTTTCCAACGGCAGCATCAATTAACGGTCGCAAAGGCATTATTGATGCTTACAACACCGGTCGTGGCCGCGCTATCATGCGCTCTAAAGCTGACATTGAAACGGAAGAGAATGGTCGTGAACGTATTATTGTTCATGAAATTCCATATCAAGTTAACAAAGCCCGTTTGATTGAAAAAATTGCCGAGCTTGTAAAAGATAAGAAATTAGAAGGTATCAGTGGCCTACGCGATGAGTCTGATAAAGACGGTATGCGTATTGTTATTGAAATCAAACGCGGTGAAGTGGGTGAGGTTGTACTAAACAACTTATATTCTCAAACACAAATGCAGTGTTCTTTTGGTATCAACATGGTGGCATTGACGAACGGTCAGCCTAAGCTGTTTAACCTTAAAGAAATGCTTGAGTGTTTTATTCTTCACCGTCGTGAAGTGGTTACGCGCCGTACCGTATTTGAACTGCGTAAAGCCCGCGACCGTGCTCATATTCTTGAAGCACTCGCCATTGCACTGGCTAACATCGATCCGATTATTGCGTTAATTAAAGCCTCTCCTACACCTGCTGAAGCCAAAGCTAAATTAGTGGCACAAGGTTGGGTGTTAGGTAATGTACAAGGCATGCTTGAAAAAGCGGGCGATGATGCTGCGCGTCCAGAATGGTTAGAACCACAGTATGGCATCCGTGATGGTCAGTACTATTTAACCGAGCATCAAGCACAAGCGATTCTTGAATTACGTCTGCACCGTTTAACCGGTCTAGAACATGACAAGATTCTAGCTGAATATGAAGAGCTTTTAGTTCTGATTGCGGGTTTGTTATTCATTCTTCGTACTCCATCGCGTTTGATGGAAGTGATTAAAGAAGAACTAGAAGAAATTCTTGAGCAATACGGTGATGAACGTCGCACGATTATCAACGCTAATGAAATTGATATGAGTCTTGAAGACTTAATCAATGAAGAAGACGTTGTCGTGACCTTATCTCACTTAGGTTATGCAAAATACCAAGTCTTGTCTGACTACCAAGCACAGCGTCGTGGTGGTAAAGGCAAAGCGGCAACTAAAGTAAAAGATGAAGACTTTGTTGAAAAGTTATTGGTGGCAAACACCCATGACACGATTCTCTGCTTCTCTGACTTTGGTAAAATGTATTGGTTAAAAGTGTATCAATTACCATTAGCGAGTCGTACTGCTCGTGGACGTCCTATTGTTAACTTATTACCACTTTCTGACGGTGAGCACATTACGGCAATTCTGCCGGTACGTGAATATGCTGATGATAAATTTATCATCATGGCAACAGCGCATGGCACGGTTAAGAAAACAGCATTAACAGCTTACAGCAACCCACGTTCAAACGGGATTATTGCTGTAAACCTAAAAGACGGTGATCAATTAATTGGCGTCGATATTACTGACGGCAGTAACGACATTATGTTGTTCTCTAATGTAGGTAAAGTGGTTCGCTTTAATGAGAAAGCGCGTGATTCTGAAACCGGTGAAGTGAAGATTGATGCTGAAACGGGCGAAGAAATCATTGCGCTACGCCCAATGGGCCGTACTGCAACCGGTGTTCGTGGTATTAAGCTTGATGCGGGCCAAAAAGTGGTATCGTTAATAGTGCCTAAAGTTGACGGTGCGATTTTAACCATAACTGAAAACGGTTACGGTAAACGTACCGAGTTGGATGAATACCCAGCGAAGAGTCGCGGCACTAAAGGTGTGGTATCGATTAAGGTAAGCGAGCGTAATGGTGAAGTAGTCGGTGCCGTTCAAGTTGGCACTTTTGACGAAATCATGTTGATCAGTAATAAAGGCACCTTAGTGCGAACGCCTGCTGAAGGCGTATCAATTATTGGTCGTAACACTCAAGGTGTGACTATCATCCGTACAGCTGAAGACGAGAAAGTTGTTGGTTTACAGCGTATTGAAGAGATTCAAACTGAAGAGTTGTTAGACGAAGAAGGCAATGTTATTCCAGTAAGCGATGTTATCGATGCTGAAGTGACCGATGCTGAATCAACTGATGATGTTGAATCAACTGATCCAGACGATGCCAAAACCGGAGCAAACGAACAAGAGTAATTTATTACCCTTGTTGTCAATTTCTCCTCGAACGGGCGCCTTAATGGCGCCCGTTTTATATTACGGAATAAATTTCATCAAAATAGGTAAATAAAGGCCTATTCATCACCCCGTAAAATCCTTATTATTACGGTTAACTTGTTATTGTCTATATTGATTATTTGTCAAAGGAGTTGTTTGTGAGCGCAATTTATAATTTCTGTGCTGGACCGGCCATGTTACCTCAAGCTGTGATGCAAAAAGCACAACAGGAATTAATTGATTGGAATGGCCTAGGCGTCTCCGTGATGGAAATCAGTCATCGCAGTAAAGAGTTTATTGCACTGACCGAGCAAGCAGAGGTCACACTACGCAAGTTGATGAACATCCCTAAAAACTATCATGTGTTATTTATGCATGGTGGTGGCCGCGGCCAATTTTCTAACGTAGTGAATAACTTCTTGGGTGATAACGGTCGGGCGCTTTATTTAGTCAGTGGTCAATGGTCGTCGTCAGCGGTGACAGAAGCGCAAAAACTGGTGGGTGAGCAACATATTGACAGCATCAATATTGTTGAACAGATCAATGGTCTTAACCAGGTAACATTACCCGACTTAAGCACAATCAAGAAAGACTATCGTTATGTGCATTATTGCTCAAACGAAACCGTTGATGGCATCGAAATTTTTGAAGAGTTAACGAGCCCTTGGCCCATCGTTGCTGATTTATCATCAACCATCATGTCTCATGAAATTGATGTCAGCAAATACGGACTCATTTATGCTGGCGCGCAAAAGAACATTGGCCCATCAGGCTTGTCGATTGTGATCGTGCGTGACGATATGCTTAAACTTCCAAGCCTACCGCAATCATCAATAATGGATTATCGCGTGGCGGTTGAATATGGCTCAATGTTTAATACCCCACCAACGTTTGCTTGGTATTTAGCCTCTGAAGTGTTTGCCTGGTTAGCGGCTAATGGTGGTGTGAGTGCGATGGCTCAATTGAACCAACAAAAAGCGGCGTTACTGTATCATTGTATCGACAATAATCCGTTTTATAAAAACGGCGTCGCACTTAATAACCGCTCACGTATGAACGTGACCTTCCAATTAGTGAATGATGCGTTAAACAGTGAGTTTTTAGTTCAAGCAGAGCAGGTAGGATTAATGGCATTAAAAGGTCATCGTAACGTAGGCGGTATGCGTGCCAGTATTTATAACGCCATGCCGCTAGCCGGTGTACAAGCCCTGGTTGACTTTATGAATAACTTTGCGGTAAAGCACCATCAAGCCTAACTAACCTTAACCAAAGTTAATCAAGGTTCAGCAATAAAAAAGCGAATGCCGACCAGCATTCGCTTTTTTATGTGGAGAATAAATGACGTGTTGATTAGATGTATAGCAACTTCAGTTAAACACTATTGATAAGTAGGCTTGAGTTTGCAGCGCAGTAAAGTATGACCCAGGCCGATGTTGTCGATGTCTTGATCAACATACAGTCCAGCTTCAATGATCATGTTAAGCATATCTTTACTGTGGTACATCCGACTATTTCCATTGGCAATAGCAGTAAAATACAAAGACGTTGCGTTAACACAATAGGCACCAGCTTCATGGGGTTGCCTGTCCCAATATGTCTCTAAAATACAAAGTTCACTATCAGGTTTCATCGCTGCCACAGTGCGCTTAAGAATAATGCTTATTTGTTGTTTAGAAAAACAATCTAAAAATTGACTCATCCAATATAAATCACCCTCTTGGCAAAAAGGCTTTTCGTTATCGAGTAAATCTGTTTCAAAGGGATGAACGCGATCTGCAACCAACTGTGTTTGTGCATTTTTCATTGCCACAACAAGTTGCCCCGGTAAATCCATAATAGTGACGTGGACGTTTTTATTATAATGGGTGCAGGCAAATGCCCATTTACCGGTATTGCCACCCACATCAATAATATGCGCCGGCTGTGACTTGAATATTAATGGTAATAGGCTGTCAAAAGCATGATCTGAATAGTAATGATCAAACTCAAACCAGCTTTTTTTAGTTTGTTCTGGTAGTTGGCTTAAGCCCGGGTAAATAGTGTCCCAATCGCCAAAGTGTTTAAGCCCTATTGCTTTGCCTTGCTTAAGTGAATCTTCAAGCTCAAACAAGCCTTGATAACAAACATCATGGATGAAGTTTAGATTTTTTGCGGCCATATCATCATGGAGTAAAAAATAGCCAGTTTTATCGAGGCGGTAATGATTATCTTTACACCAAAAAATGCCCATGCTTAATCCCATATCAAGCAAGACATGAATGGCATATTCAGACAACTCGGAATCTTGGGTAAGTTGAACTAGACTAATACCTTTCTCACCAACCTCATCAACTTTGGTGAGTAAATCAAATTGACTTAAGCAACGTGCGACTTGAAAACTGACCGGTGCAAACGCTATTTTTTGTGCTTCAAACTTAGCATCAAAAGCAGATATTTTTTTGGGAGATTGATAAAAAGACATTAGTGGTGTTAACTCAACGAAGGCGGTGATATTAATTCAATTCTATCAAAGTAATGTGAATAAGGTTTTGAGCTACTTCTAGTTTTTGTTTTGTGACAAGTTCACAACCGTAATAATGATTTATCGAGCCCCCTCAAGGTTAAAGGTTAACATTGAGCGCTCCGCAAAACAGACTTCATCTATGCTAAACGTTTCACTGGATAGGTTTTTTTTGCATTCACAACATCAAACGTTATAGACCTTTTCTACTGCTGACTCGGTACTTTTATGGGTAAAACCTTCCCTTATGAAAAAAAAGCGGTGGTTAATTAGCTCAAATAAAAGGGAAGGTATGATGGACTTAGCCCACTTAGCCCACTTAGCTCATTTATCTCACCATTCTCATTTAGCTCAGTAAGCCGAACACAATGGCGGTCATTGACAATAAACCCGTAATGACGACGAAGATGTTGCTCACTCGTCCTCGGTAGGCTTTCAGAGCCGGCACCTTATGTATTGCATACATTGGCATAATATACAAAATAGCAGCAATAACGGGGCCACCAAGCGCCTCGATCATGCCAAGTATACTTGGGTTGATAATCGCCACGGCCCAAGTAGTAATAAACATAAATCCTAAGATAAATTTATCCAATTTGTGACTGTTTTCTGGCTTGCCGCTATTGGGTAATTGCTTAGTAATAATGCCTTTTAAGCCTTCGGTAGCCCCCATATAGTGGCCGAAGAAAGATGAAATAATGGCGATGAAAGCAATCACAGGTGCAACATAGCTGATAAAACCACTTTCATGAACGTTGGCAAGATAAGACAGGATCGGTAGGTTATCGGCTTTTGCTTCTAACAATTGCACCGGTGTTAAGGACAATACACAGGAGAATACGAACAACATCACGAATCCCACTAGCATGATGGTCGTATTGCGTAGTATGACATCGGCCTTGTGGGAGGCATTGGCGCCGTGTTCTTTTTTGAGCGAAACCGAGAACTGGGAGATAGCAGGCGAGTGGTTAAAGGCAAACACAAGCACTGGAATAGTTAACCAGACGGTACCAAGAAAGTTAGTGGCCGAAGGCACAACCATAAGAGCATCAAACTTCCAGTCTGGTATTAAATACAATGACATGAAAGCGAGGATTGCGACTAGGGGATAGACTAATATCCGCGTTACAGAGAGCATAAATTTTTCACCTGCGACCATCACAGACATCATGCATAAGATCAGCATGCCCGAAAGTAGCCAACGCGGAATAGCACTTATTTTATCGATAATTTGCACACCAGCATCTGTTAATGCTGGCGCACCGTCCTGCATCATTCTTGGGACTTCGGTAAATATGCCTAATTGATTAATAATGAAACTGTCGACGGTATTAGTGATCCCAACGCCATAGATTAACACAATGGGATAAATGGCTAAAAAATACAGTAAGGTAATGGCTTTACCCGCCCCAATACCAAAATGTTCTTCTACTACCTGAGTGATGTCACTGTCAGCAATGGCGGATGAACATAGAAAACGGGATAGACCACGGTGAGCAAGATAGGTCATAGGGCCAATCATTAGCACCATTAAGACCAATGGCCAAAAGCCACCCATTCCCGCATTGATAGGTAAAAATAAAATTCCGGCACCGACGGCCGTGCCAAACAAGCTCAACATCCAGGTTGTATCCTGACGTGACCAGCCTGTATCTGAAACAACGACAGACTCGGGGATCTCTTGTGCACTTATGGCTTCATTTTGCATAGCTGATTCACCTTGACAACATGTTAAATTCTGCGTCAGGGTACATATTCCTATGGGATATTAGATATTTACACAGGCATAATATAATAATGTTTAAATATTGGGATCTATATCCCGATGAGGGAACATTAAATACGACAAGCAGCTTCAATTCATCTACAACCATCACCTACAGATTTAACCGTGCCGTCACCTAAGCACTGCATCCAAAAATATCCATAATGATTATTATCGGCATTTGGAAGTCATTCATCTCAACTCGGGATAATAAACGTTTATCAAAAAGCCCTTTATTTGGCGATTGAAGTTATCTTGATTTACTATAGGCCAGCGATTGACGCCGCTATGAATACGAGAATACGCCTTGTGAGCAACATAATTGGCAAGCTTGATATTGATGATTTGAAAAGCTATTGATACCTATCAGTTAATCCTATCTTTTATGCCAAGTTGAGATTAACTAATCGATGATGAGTTAACCATAACGAAATATTTGTAAACGCTGCCTACATTCGATAACATAAATTGCCTATGTTTGGATTTATTTGTCATCAGCTGAACGGGTTAACATCTAGGTCAGTAAGCGATCCTTGGCAAGTCTATTTGAGTAAACTGAGCAACAAAAAGGTCGCAATAAGCGACCTTTTTATTGATTTTTTCTACTTATACTAACGCTTATCAAAATGGGTTTTTGTTATAATACTGCCGCAATAGATTTAGCTAAATAATCAACATTGGTTTGGCTAATACCGGCAATACTGATCCGGCTTGAGCCGACCATGTACACACTGTATTGCTGTTTAAGTATGGCCACTTGTTCAGGGTTAACCCCTAAGAATGAAAACATGCCTTTTTGACGGGCGATAAAACTAAAGTCGCGGTCAACACCATTGGCGGCTAATTGTTCAACCAACATAGTACGGTTGCCGTTAATACGGTCGCGCATCACTTTGAGCTCAGCTAACCATTGCTGTTTAAGCGCTGGCGAGCCTAAGATGGTTTCAACAATCGCCGCGCCATGGGCTGGGGGCATTGAGTAAATACAGCGAATAACATATAACATTACCGACATTGCCACGTTAGCCGTTGTACTGTCTTTAGCGACAATGGAACAGGCACCAATACGCTCACGGTACAAACCGAAGTTTTTTGAGCAAGAGCTGCATAAAATCATGCTTTCTACTGCCGCAGCCATTTGGCGCACGCCGTAGGCATCTTCATCTACGCCGTCACCAAAGCCTTGGTAAGCCATGTCAATTAATGGCGTAAAACCTTGCTTAACCGTAACCTTAACCACTTCATCCCATTGATCGGTGCTTAAATCCATGCCGCTTGGGTTATGACAGCATGCATGAAATAACACCACGTCATCTTTATCTATGGTGTTTAACGTCGCTAGCATTTGATCAAATTTAAGTGTTTTGTTGTCGTAGTCATAGTATGGGTAGGTTTTAACTGTAATGCCTGCGGCTTCAAATAAACCCGTGTGGTTTGCCCATGTTGGGTCGCTTACCCATAACACTGCATTAGGATTACAACGCTTAATAAAGTCAGCTGCCACGCGCAGGGCACCTGTTCCGCCTGGCGTCGACACAGTGCGAACGCGATCGGCCAGTAATACACTGTGGCTGGCACCGAAGGCTAATTCGCCCATGAGTTGATTAAATGGTGCTGAGCCTGTTGGACCTATGTACACTTTTGTTGTTTCGGTGTCTAAACGGATTTTTTCGGCAACTTTTACGCAATCTAAAATAGGTGTGTGGCCAACAGGGTCTTTATAAACACCCACACCTAAATCGACTTTATTGGGATGCTTGTCTGCGCGATATTGTGTCAATAGGCCTAAAATCGGATCGGCTGGCATCGCGGTTAATGAATTAAACATGGATTGACCTTCTTATTTTAAAGTTACACGCATTAAATCGAAACAAGATACAGGATCTTGGCTTTAGCATAACGTGAATTATACCAATAAAGAACTGCTAAATCAGCCTTATTAGGTCTAACATTGCTAACCCCTAATCAATCTGGGCAACTAAATCAGACCGTCATTAATGGTCTGAACTGTGCAGATTTGTCGAGAAAAACCTAACTAAAGTTAAAAAATTTCAACTTGAGCATAAAAGTCACCTAAAACATAAAATAACGGTTGAATCCTTGGTGACAATCAGTAACGTAAGCACTATGAAACATTATGTAGTCGATTACTGAGGTTGTTGAGCTGTCGAAGCACCTTTACTCCAATAGATGTTGCAGCGTTTGAGGCCATTTTCTATAAGGCGGAGCTATGACGTGTTGTTCTAGAGGTGTAACGCTAACGCAGAAAAAAGAAGCCACTGACACTGCCCAGGTTCGGCTAAATGGGTTTGCTTATTTGTAAGCGAGAAGTTTATAAGCGAGAAGTTTGTTGCAAGGTATTAGCGTAGAATGACTAGGCGTCACACCTTACGCCGCATTCTTATATAAGCGTTAATCCGTTTATCCCGAACGAATTGGACTGCCAAAGATTAAATTGACCCGATCAAACTGTATCGAAACATTGCCTTTTACATCAGCCTAAGTTCACGAGGTGATGTAAGGCTTATTTTATCCGGTGAAGCCTTTTACTCATCTGTCGGTCTGTAGACGTTCAATGAGTGCAACACAAAGAAGAGTATTAATGAAACAACTGCGTCTTGACCATATTACCCGCATGAATGGCGAAATTAACATTCCTGGCTCAAAAAGTATTTCAAATCGAGCCTTGCTATTAGCCACGTTGGCCAAAGGCACGACTACGCTAACGAACTTACTCGATTCTGATGATATCCGTTATATGTTGGCGTCGTTAAAACAACTTGGGGTAAATTATCGTCTATCGAATAACAATACCGTTTGTGAGCTCGAGGGAATGGGATCGCCACTGAATAGTGAACAAGCTCAAAGCCTGTTTCTTGGTAATGCAGGCACTGCCATGCGTCCGTTGTGTGCGGCATTAACCTTAGGTCATGGCGAATTTACCTTAACCGGTGAGCCTCGAATGGAAGAACGTCCTATTGGTGATTTAGTTGATGCGTTACGTCAACTTGGCGCCGATGTGACTTATCTCAAAAACGATGGTTTTCCGCCATTAACCATCAAGGCTAAAGGATTAAACGGCGGTGATGTTGAGATTGCGGGTAACTTATCAAGTCAATTCTTAACTGCGCTAATGATGGTGGCACCACTGACCAAAGACAGTGTGAACATTACCATTAAAGGTGAGCTTGTTTCTAAGCCTTATATTGATATTACTATTTCGTTGATGGCCAAGTTTGGTGTCAAGGTGATTAATCATGATTACGCCCGTTTTGAAATTCCATCAGGACAACAATACGTGTCGCCTGGCAAAGTCTTAGTTGAAGGCGATGCCTCATCTGCGTCTTACTTTTTAGCTGCTGGCGCGATCCAAGGCGGTGAAGTTAAAGTGACTGGCGTTGGCCGTTTAAGTATTCAGGGTGATGTTAAGTTTGCCGATGTATTAACTGAAATGGGCGCAAATATAGAGTGGGGCGATGATTACATTATTGTCCGTCAATCGACCTTAACGGGTATCGACATGGACATGAACCACATTCCTGATGCGGCGATGACCATTGCAACCGCAGCCTTGTTTGCTAAAGGCGTTACCTCTATTCGCAACATTTATAACTGGCGAATTAAAGAAACTGATCGTTTAGCCGCCATGGCAACTGAGTTACGTAAAGTGGGTGCAACGGTTGATGAAGGTCATGATTATATTACCATTACGCCGCCAGCTGTATTAAATACCGCTGCGATTGATACCTATAACGATCATCGTATGGCGATGTGTTTTTCAATATTGGCCTTTGCCGATTGTGGTATCACCATTAACGATCCAGACTGCACATCAAAAACATTCCCGGATTATTTTGCGCAATTTGCACAACTGGCAAAATAACACCACATCGACAGATTAAAACACGGCCTTTAACACCATTAAAGGTCGATCTTGGTTTTAATAACCGAAAATTCATCAGTAATTAACATTTATTTGTTATACAATTCGCGCGCTTATTTTGATGAACCCTCGTATGTTTTCAGGGAAGATAGATTATTTTCGGAGCAAATTATGTCAGAACGATCTCCAGTGATCACAGTTGATGGCCCTAGCGGTGCAGGAAAAGGGACAATATGTCAATTATTGGCACAGCATTTAGGATGGCATTTATTAGACAGTGGTGCGATTTATCGTGTTTTAGCCTTAGCCGCTATTCATCATGATGTTGAGCTAGAAAACGAAGAAGCACTGACCTTATTGGCTGCACACCTTGATGTCCAATTTTTAACGGGCAGCCAGACTGATGCCATTAAAGTTGTCCTCGAAGGCGAAGACGTTACCACGACCATTCGCTCACCAGAATGCTCAAATGCTGCCTCTAAAGTGGCGGCATTACCGCGTGTACGTGAGGCATTATTACGTCGCCAACGGGCTTTTTGTGCCGCCCCAGGTCTCGTCGCCGACGGACGCGACATGGGTACCGTGGTCTTTTCTAAAGCACCAGTAAAAATATTTTTAACTGCGTCTGCTGAAGAACGGGCGCAAAGACGCTATAATCAGTTGCAGGACAAAGGCTTCGATGTTAAAATCGACCGCCTTTTAGCTGAAATTATCGAGCGAGACGACCGTGATACCAATCGCGCCGCTGCGCCTTTAGTCCCAGCTAATGATGCACTTGTTATTGATACAAGCGGCATAGGCATAGAAGATGTATTGAAGCAGGTGCTTGAATACGTTAGACAAAAAATTACTGTCACGTAACCGAATCCTCGTTTATTGTGCAGTAGGTGTTTGTGTTAAGGATGACACGAATAATATTACTAGACTCCACATCTAGGATGGATGGTGGTTTTATATAATGAAGTAACCTAAAACATGACTGAATCTTTTGCTGATCTATTTGAACAATCCCTTGAAACTTTAGAGTTCCGTCCAGGTTCTATCGTTCGTGGCACAGTTGTTGCCATTGAAAACGGTATGGTACTTGTTGACGCCGGCCTTAAGTCTGAAAGTCCAATCAATGCTGACGAATTCAAAAACGCACAAGGCGTTTTAGAAATTCAAGTTGGTGATGAAGTTGACGTAGCCCTTGACTCTGTTGAAGATGGCTTTGGTGAGACTCAATTGTCTCGCGAAAAAGCTAAGCGTCATGAAGCTTGGATCGTTCTAGAAAAAGCGTACGAAGATGCTGAAACTGTAATCGGTATCATCAATGGTAAAGTTAAAGGTGGTTTCACTGTTGAATTAAACGGTATCCGTGCCTTCTTACCAGGTTCTCTAGTTGACGTGCGCCCAGTTCGCGACACCGCTCACTTAGAGTACAAAGAATTAGAATTCAAAGTTATCAAGCTTGATCAGAAACGCAACAACGTTGTTGTTTCTCGTCGTGCAGTTATCGAATCTGAAAGCAGTGCAGAACGTGATACTCTTCTTGAGAATCTACAAGAAGGTCAAGCTGTTAAAGGTATCGTTAAAAACCTTACTGACTACGGTGCATTCGTAGACTTGGGTGGTGTTGACGGTCTTTTACATATCACAGATATGGCTTGGAAACGTGTTAAGCACCCATCTGAAATCGTTAATGTTGGTGACGAAATCAACGTTAAAGTACTTAAATATGACCGTGAGCGTACTCGCGTATCATTAGGTCTTAAGCAACTTGGCGAAGATCCATGGTTAGAAATCAGCAAGCGCTACCCAGAAAGCACACGTCTTACTGGTCGCGTAACTAACTTAACTGACTACGGTTGCTTCGTAGAAATCGAAGAAGGCGTTGAAGGTTTAGTTCACGTTTCTGAAATGGATTGGACTAACAAGAACATTCACCCATCTAAAGTTGTTAACTTAGGTGATGAAGTTGAAGTGTTAGTACTAGACATTGACGAAGAGCGTCGTCGTATTTCTCTAGGCCTGAAACAGTGTAAAGTTAACCCATGGGATGACTTCGCAACTCGTTACAACAAAGGCGACAAAGTATCTGGTAAGATCAAGTCAATCACTGACTTCGGTATCTTTATCGGTCTTGACGGTGGAATCGATGGTCTTGTTCACTTATCTGATATTTCTTGGAACGGTACTGGCGAAGATGCAGTATCTGAATACAAGAAAGGCGACGAAATCCATGCAGTGGTTCTTTCAGTAGACCCAGAGCGTGAGCGCATCAGCTTAGGTGTTAAGCAAACTGAAGATGATCCATTCAACGCATACTTAGCTGACAAGAAGAAAGGCACCGTAGTTCACGGTACTGTTTCTGCTGTTGACGCAAAAGGTGTTACAGTTGAATTGGCTGAAACAGTTGAAGGTTATATCCGTGTAGCTGACATCTCTTCAGAACGCATCGAAGATGCATCTACTGTATACTCAGTAGGTAATGCAATCGAAGCTAAGTTCATGGGTGTAGATCGTAAGAACCGTTCTATCAGCTTATCTATCAAAGCGAAAGATGAAGCTGAACAGAAAGAAGCGATTGCTACTTTGAACAAGCAAGATGAAGTTGTAATGAGCAGCGCAATGGCTGAAGCTTTCAAAGCGGCTCGTAAGTAATCGAAAATCGTCTGTTGTATGGGGAATTCCTCCCCATTAGGCGACTGTGTTTGGCTTGATAATATGGGATAGCTAAGATGACAAAATCTGAACTTATCGAAAAACTCGCCACTAGGCAGTCGCAACTGTCGGCGAAGGAAGTGGAAAGTGCAATCAAAGAAATGTTGGAGCAAATGGCAACAACATTAGAAACCGGTGATCGTATAGAAATCCGCGGATTTGGTAGTTTTTCACTTCACTATCGTGCACCACGTATGGGTCGTAATCCAAAAACAGGCACATCTGTTGATTTGGAAGGCAAGTATGTACCGCACTTTAAGCCGGGTAAAGAACTGCGTGAACGTGTCGATGTTGTTAATACTTGATTAATGACTGAATAAAAAGCCTCCTTTTGGAGGCTTTTTTATATCTAATGACAGTCAATGCTGGTCAGCCCAGTAAATTTCTTGGATAATCATTATATTGATACACCTTCATGGAGAATAGCGTGAGATCATTTATTGTTGTTGTACTCGTTGGATTGTTGTTTGTTTTAGCTTTATTATTTGGTGCTAAAAATGAACAAGTCGTCACCTTAAGTTACTTTATTGCTGAAGGGCAATATCGTTTGCCTATAGTACTTGCCGTGGTCTTTTTCTGCGGGTTTATTCTCAGCTGGATATTTGCAAGCTACCACATCATTAAGCTAAAACTTGCGTTGCGGAAAAGTAACAAAGCCCTTAAAAAGTTCACCGCTGTAGAGGCAACCAGTGTTGCTTTAACGCCTAAGGATCAAACCGTCTAGTATGCTAGAAATCTTGTTCTTGTTATTGCCTATCGCTGCCGGTTACGGATGGTACATGGGACGACGCAGTATTCGTCATAGCGATAGCCAGCAGAGTAAAAAATTAAGCCGAGATTATTTTACTGGGTTTAACTTTTTACTGTCTAACGAGTCTGATAAAGCGGTTGATTTATTTATCAGCATGCTTGATGTTGACGATGAAACCATCGACACCCATTTATCGTTAGGTTCGTTATTTCGTAAACGGGGTGAAGTAGACCGTTCAATACGTATCCATCAGAACTTGATTGCCAGGCCCAGCTTGACCAACGAGCAACGTGACATCGCGATGATGGAGTTAGGTAAAGATTATATGGCCGCTGGGTTTTATGACCGCGCCGAAGAAATCTTTAGCAACTTAGTCAGTCAAGATGACCACAGTGAAGAATCAGAAACACAACTTCTGTTAATTTACCAAGTGACTAAAGAGTGGCAAAAGGCCATCGATATCACTAAGCGTCTACCTCGAAAACGCCAACAAGTGCTTAAACACACCACGGCACATTTTTATTGTCAATTAGCTGATGAAGCCAATAACGAAGCTGACAAAATCAAAAAATTGCAGCAAGCGATTAAACAAGACGCTAAATGCGGTCGGGCTTGGTTAACCTTAGCTAAAATTTATCTTGATGCAGGCCAGTATGAGTTATGCAAGCAGGCGATCCAACAGCTGAAATTGGCCGATATTGATTTATTTGCTGATGCCGTTTCAATTGCAAAGCAAGTGTATCGAGACACCCAAGATCCAGAAGGTTTTAACGAACTGCTTGCTGAGGCCATTGCCGACGGCGCAGGTGCCAGTGTGGTTATCGCACTAGCCGAGCACAAAATAAGCCTTAATCAACATCAAAGTGCTGAAACCATGATGCTCGATAACTTATATCATCATCCGACCATGAAAGGGTTTCAGCATTTAATGCAATTGCACATTAAACAAGCTGAAGATGGCCAAGCGAAACAAAGTTTATCTATGCTCGAACAGCTTGTTGAACAACAAATTAAATTCCGTCCTAGTTACCGCTGTATTGCCTGCGGTTTCCCCTCTCACGGTTTATATTGGCATTGTCCATCATGTAAACAGTGGGGCAGCATCAAACGGATCAAAGGGCTCGACGGTGAATAATTTCATCATTACAATTGAGATACCCTATAATAAAGGCATTAAAATAAGCTATGGCCGCTGGAGTTCCAATGACGAAGAAATCAATTTTAGTCGCCCTCGATTATCATAATAAAAATGACGCATTGACCTTTATTGATAAACTTGACCCAGAGATGTGTCGTCTAAAAATCGGCAAAGAGATGTTTACTCTGTTTGGGCCAGATCTGGTTAACGATATCCATAATCGTAACTTCGATTTATTCCTAGATTTGAAATTCCATGATATTCCCAATACGGTGGCAAAAGCCGTTACCGCCGCCGCTGATCTAGGCGTGTGGATGACTAACGTGCACGCCAGCGGAGGGCTTGCCATGATGCAGGCCGCTAAACAAGCTTTGGTGCCATTTGGTCAAGATGCACCATTGTTGATAGCCGTTACCGTATTAACATCAATGTCAGATGAAGACTTAGTCTTACTTGGCATAAATGTCCCTGTATTTGAACATGTATTGCGCTTAGCAAAACTGACTCATCAAGCTGAGTTAGATGGGGTTGTGTGCTCCGCTCAAGAAGCTAAATTGCTTAAATCATCATTTGGGCAAGACTTTACCTTAGTGACACCGGGTATTCGTCCCGCAGGCAGTGATACTGGTGATCAACAGCGTGTCATGACGCCACAACAAGCTATTACAGCGGGGTCAGATTATCTGGTGATTGGTCGACCAATTACTCAAGCTGTGGATCCATTAGCAGCGCTTAAGGCTATTTATCAATCACTGCATGTTTGATCAGTTCTTGTTGTAAAAGCATCATTGAAAAAGTTATATTTTCTGTCTATGTCGTCAGCAAAATAGACTTATCTACATCAACAAAATCACACAGAAATAAGGGATGACTATGTCTGATAACACAAGGTTTGATAATACTGGGTTTGATTACACAGGTAAAAATGTGGTGGTGGTGGGTGGTACCTCTGGCATTAATCTGCAAGTAGCTATTCAATTTGCAAAAGCCGGCGCGAATGTTGCCGTTGCGAGTCGCAGTCTTGATAAAGTAAACGCTGCGGTTGCGTTACTCAATCAAGCTAATCCCAAAGCGAGTCATTTAGGCGTGAGTTTTGATGTACGTGACAACGATGCGTTAACCATTGGCTTTGATAAAATCGCCGCTACATATGGGCACATTGATGTACTGGTAAGTGGCGCGGCAGGTAATTTCCCAGCCAGTGCAGCAAAGTTATCTAATAATGGTTTTAAATCAGTTATTGATATTGATTTAATTGGCAGTTTTCAAGTATTAAAACAAGCCTATCCACTGTTATCACGTCCCAACGGCAGCATTATTCAAATTTCAGCCCCGCAAGCGTATATCGCGATGCCGTTGCAAGTGCATGTTTGCGCCGCCAAAGCCGGAGTCGATATGCTAACCCGCACATTAGCGCTAGAGTGGGGAGTTGAAGGGATCAGAATTAACTCTATTGTACCTGGCCCCATTGAAGATACCGAAGGCTTTAACCGTTTAGCGCCCAGTGATGAATTACAACAACGGGTCGCTAATAGTGTGCCGTTAAAACGCAATGGCAAAGGCCAAGATATTGCCAATGCGGCCTTATTCCTGGCATCTGACATGGCATCATACATCACAGGTGTCGTGTTGCCTGTTGATGGTGGTTGGTCATTAGGTGGCGCCAGCACTGCTATGACTGAATTAGGTGACATGGCCGCGAAGCAAGGTTTATAAAACTCAGCAAAATTAAAGGTAAATAACATGGCCAATGCATTACAAGATCAATTGCTTAAAGCAGGTCTTGCCAGTAAACAAAAAGTTCGTGACGTAAAAACTCAAAAAAAGCGTAATAAAAAATCAAAGATAGATGATGGTAGCGATGCATTAAAGCAACAAATCGCCGAGCAAAAAAATGCTCAAAACCTCAAAGACAAAGCCTTAAATGAGCAGCGTTTTGCTGAGGCATCTGAAAAAGGTCAAGTACGAGGATTGATCACTGAGTTTTCTAAATTCGCTATTACTGTGGGCAAAGATGCCGAGATTAAGTTTAACTTCACCTTAGAAAACAAGATCTATTCCGTTTATATTACCGATAAAATTCAAGCTGATTTACTTAACGGTACCTTAGGCATTGTCCGACATGAAGATAAAAGCTACATAGTGCCGCATAAACTGGCAGAACGAGTCAAGTTACTGGTACCACAATGGTGTGGCTATTTATGGGATAAAGCCGCTAAAGATTCAGTAGAGCAGGTCAGTGATGCCGACGATCCATATGCTAACTACGCCATCCCAGATGATTTAATGTGGTAATCATTATACTCAAGACTCCTTAACATGCTCATTTCAGAGCTTCCATAGGGTAACTTAACAAGGCAGTGATTAAAGAGAATGGTTACTGCCTTTTTACTCTCACTATTGCTAGATCCCAAGTCCAAGAGCTTAGGTTATAGAGCTTACATTATAGAACTTGGGTGATAGAAGTGAAGCATCCTCGAAGGACAATGTCCGCCTAAAACCTAGCAGCTCGAAGGTTGCTCTAGCTGCCGAAAGTGGCCTATTCCTAGAATCTTGAACACTGTCACTTCTCGACATGCTGGTTCCTGTATTTCGAGGTTGTTAGGTATAGACTGACAGGGTGTTTATTGCTGCCGACTTTCACTTTAATAATATTAAAATAGTTGTAGCAAAGGCTAGGCAAGTAAACGATGTCTCATTTATAGATTACCCTTTTTTTTATCTTCCCTATTGGCATTTCTGCCTATATTAATTTTTACTGCCATTGGCTTTGCACCAATACTCATTCAGCCACACTAATAACCTGATAATGACAGTCCATACTGAATGGCACTTCAGAGTTGAATTCGGGAGGGTTAACCACTTGATACCAAGAAAGACTTCAATCTGTTCCTAGTGACCATTGATGATGGTTTCTTGCTTAGCTTCAGCCCTAGGGATCACTCATATCTTATAGGTTTTGGTTCATTGTTTGACAGATTTTTGCTCCATTCGTCTAGGTCTATTAGCTATTAACCGTTTTGCTATCACAGCAAACATCGGATAATACAGCGCTTTTTACAACGAATTTCGTCATAGCAGGATCCAGTTTGTTACACCGAGCCAGCGCCATGATGGCCTTGACGTTGAAATACTAAGCAAACGAAAAGTGTTGTATCAGAAAAAAGAAAAGAGCATGGTGAACGATGAACAAAAAAAGAGTGGAACTGGCAGGCAATTGGTGAACTTGAGTTAAATCCAGAGCGGCACAAAGAAGCTACTTAACAATATAGCCAACAACTGTCTTAAAAAACACCGCTAGTTCGGATCATTTTTGTTTTTTCTAAAGTGGCTATTATTTCATCTTTTAACCCTTCTTTGAATTCTACCATTTTCGTTAACCGAAGATCTCTTTAATATTCAATTTGGTCAATGGGTTACGTATCAAATGAATATGATGTCTTATCATCTTCTATAATTATCATTCGTTTGTAGAAATCAAGGTGAATTTTTAACTCAAATATTACATTTGAGTTTTTTCGCTTACATCACAAACTTCGATCGCCTCCTGTGTCAAAATAACGAAGTTATATTTCAAAAAATCATAGAGTAATATGAGATGAAAAATATGACGATTTAATAATGGATAGAGAATTTTAAAATTACATAATATTATTTAGGAGGGGGAACAAAATGACAATACTATATTACGATTGCTTTTCAGGAATAAGCGGCGACATGAATCTAGGAGCAATGGTAGATGTAGGAGTCGATTTTGAATATCTAACTGAAATGCTAAATAAATTATCAGTCAAAAATGAATTTTATTTACATAGATCCAGAAAACAAAAAATGGGAATAGAAGGAACAAAGATTGATGTGATTTTAAACAAAGAAAATCATGAACATACTCATCATTCACATGAAGCTGAACATACTCATCATTCACATGAAGCTGAACATACTCATCATCATTCACATGAAGCTGAACATACTCATAATAATAATAACGCCGATGATCACCATCATAAACACGAACATAGAAATCTAGAAAGTATCAAGAAAATAATTAATGATGCTCCATATAATAAAAATATAAAGACGTTAAGTATCAATATGTTCATGGAGGTGGCTAAAGCAGAAGCCAAAGTTCATGGTAAAACAATTGAGGAGATTCATTTTCACGAAGTTGGAGCCGTCGACTCAATAGTTGATATTATAGGTGCCGCAATATGTTTTGATTATTTGAATGTTGATAAGATTATTTCATCTTCTGTAGAACTAGGTGGCGGTTTTGTAAAGTGTGCTCATGGGGTTATACCTGTACCGGCACCTGCAACTGTAGAGATTTTAAAAAACACTCCTGTAACATTGGGGAAAGTTAATTTTGAAACAACGACGCCTACAGGCGCAGCAATATTAAAAGCTAATGTAAATGAATTCACAAGCAAATTGAATTTTAATATTATAAAAACAGGATATGGATTAGGGACAAAAGATTTTGATATTCCAAATATACTCAGAGTCTATATTGCAACGGAAATTGAAGATAAAATCGTTAAATCAAATACTGTCAAAGAAGAAAATAACGATTTTGATATAGAGGAACAAATCATTATCGAAGTTAATATAGATGATATGAATCCTGAGCTATATGAAGCTATTGAAGAAAAGTTATTTGATAACGGTGCCCTAGATGTATATAAAACAAATATATTAATGAAAAAAAATAGACCTGCTATAAAACTTACCGTGTTAACTACAGTCGAACGTCTAAACAAAATAGAAAATATATTATTTATGGAAACCACTACTCTAGGAATTAGAGAGTACCCTGTAAAAAAGAAGATGTTGAAAAGAACTTTCGAAAAAGTCCAAACTAAATTTGGAGAGGTGGATATTAAAAAAGGTCTTTTGAATGGCAAGGTTATTAAAATAAAGCCTGAATATGAAACTTGTAAGAAATTAGCAAAAATAAACAACGTTTCTATTTTGGATATATATTCAGAGGTGTCGAAGTTAATTAAATAAGAGGCGATTATGAATAAAGGTAAAATATATCAAGACGTGTCAGAGTCAATTTGTATGGAGAAGGTTATGAGTGAAAAATATATAGAATTAGTTAGTTATTTAAAAGGGTTGAAAAGAGTATTAGTAGCATTTTCAGGTGGTGTAGACAGTACTTTTTTGCTAAAAGCAGCTAAAGATGCATTAGGCGATAATGCAGCAGCCGTCACAGTAAATTCACCATACATCCCAAGCTGGGAAATAGAAGAAGCAAAAGAATTTACAAAAAAAATGGGAATAAAACATGACTTTATTAAAGTTGGGATTATAGATGAAATAAAAAATAATCCTAGCGATAGATGTTATTTATGTAAAAAAGCTGTATTTTCTATGATTAAAGAAAAAGCTATAAATGAAGGTTTTGATTATGTAATCGATGGAACTAATCTTGATGATATAAAAGATTACCGACCTGGAATTAAAGCGTTAAATGAATTAGAAATTGTAAGTCCTCTACTGGAATGTAAAATCACAAAATCTGAGGTTAGAGAAATGTCAAAGGATCTCAGCCTTTTAACTTGGAATAAGCCGGCCGGTGCATGTTTATTGACAAGAATTCCTTTCGATACGAGGCTAGAAATTGATGATATTAACAGGATAGAGAAAGCTGAAAAGTATTTAAGAGATAAAGGTATTGCTGCTGTAAGAGTCCGTTCTCATGGAGATCTGGCAAGAATTGAAATAGACCCAACAATAAGAGATCAATTATTTAATACAGATTTTCTAGATGAGATATCAATAACGTTAAAAGAATATGGGTTTAAGTACGTAACTATAGATGCAGCAGGTTATAAAATGGGAAGTTTAAATAGCTAAGGGGTGTTTTAAAATGACTGAAGTTGAAATAAAAAAAATATTGAACGCAATTAAAGATAGTGAATTAAGCGTTAATGATGCTTTTGATAACCTAAAAGAACTTCCATTTAAGGATCTAGGTTTTGCTATGATCGATAATCATAGAGAGATCAGAGTAGGTTGTCCTGAGGTGATCTACGGTGGTGGTAAGACTACTGAGCAAATAAGAGAAATTATTAAATTTATGCTTACCAAAAAAAATAATATCTTAGCAACGAGAGTAGGCGATGAAGTATATGAAGCTGTAAAAGATCTTGATCCTAGATTAAAGTATAACAAATTAGGACGAACTATTACTCTCGAATTAAATGCTATTAAAAAGACAGAAGATTATATTGCTATTATATCAGCAGGAACATCCGACATTTCTGTGGTTGAAGAAGCAAAAGAAACAGCTCTTATTCTTGGAAATAAAGTAAAAATAATAAATGATGTTGGTGTGGCCGGAATACATAGGCTTTTTTCAAAATTAGATGTGATTAGGAAAGCAAAAGTTATTATAGTTGTTGCAGGTATGGAAGGAGCTCTTGCTAGTGTTATAGGTGGACTTGTAGAGAAACCAATCATTGCTGTTCCGACAAGTGTAGGATACGGAGCCTCACTAAATGGAATAGCTGCACTACTATCAATGCTCAACAGTTGTGCTAGTGGCGTCAGTGTTGTGAATATAGATAATGGATTTGGTGCTGCATATAATGCAAGTATCATCAATAAATTGTAATGTTATGTTAAAATATGTGACGGTGTACTTAACAATACTCACCGCTATAGTTTACAATTCGTCAGTTTAAAAATATTACTTTTTATTTATTAGGAGGATTTACTTATGTTTCAGAAAATAAAAATGCCTTATGCTAAGAAAACTGTAGAGATTTCAATAGAAAAAAAATATCTTCAAGCAGTATTAATACCACAAACTGACGAATTTGATCCAAAAATGACTCAAGAAGAAATTGTTCTAAAATCTTTAGAGAATCCGATCGGCACAAAAAAATTATCAGAATTAGCCGTCGGAAAGAATAAAATTGTATTTGTTACCAGCGATCACACAAGACCACTTCCTAGTAGAGTAACTGTTCCATTGATATTAAAAGAGATAAGGAAAGGTAATCCAGATGCTGAGATAACTATTCTTATTGCTACAGGATTTCATCGACCTACTACTAGAGAAGAATTGATTTATAAAATGGGAGAAGAAGTAGTTGATAATGAAATAATTTGTAATCACATATCAACTAACGATGAAGATCAAGTGTTCATGGGTACTCTGCCTTCTGGAGGTGACCTTTATTTAAATAAATTAGCTATGGAAGCTGATTTATTAATAGCTGAAGGATTTATCGAAGCCCATTTCTTTGCAGGATTTTCAGGTGGAAGAAAAAGTATATTACCAGGCATAGCTTCAGCTAAAACAATAATGTATAACCACAACTCAGAATTTATAAGCAATCCTAAATCTAGAACTGGGAACCTTGAAGATAATCCTATCCATAAAGATATGATATACGCGGCTAAACAATCTAAATGTGCATTTATCCTAAACACTGTAATCAATGGTGAAAAAGATATAATTGGATGTTTTACCGGAGATATAAGTGAAGCACATCTCGTAGGGTGTAAATTTGTTGATGATTTAGCTGCTGTAAAGAAAAATATTGCAGACATTGGCGTAACAACAAATGGCGGCTATCCTCTAGATCAAAATATATATCAAACTGTTAAAGGTCTAACTGCTGCTGAAGCCACTACAAGAGAAGGTGGAGTATTAATCGCACTCTCATCTTGTGTTGATGGACATGGAGGAGAAGGATTTTATAATAGTGTCGCATCAGCAAAAAATGCTAATGAAATTTTGGAAAAAGTAGCTAACATCAAAAAAGAAGATACTCTTCCTGACCAATGGGAATTTCAAATTTTAGCAAGATTATTATCTAAATATACAGTTATAATTGTAACTGATGAATGTGACCCTAAAATAATAACAGATATGCATATGGAGCATGCCTTTACTTTTGATGAAGCTTTGGAAAAAGCGAGATCAATTGTTGGTAAAGAAGCAACAATTACAGTGGTTCCAGATGGCGTCGCTACAATTGTAAAATAAATAGCACTGCTTTATATTTTATATAAACCTCAACATTAATGTTGAGGTTTTTTTATGAGAAAAACAATAAAAAATATATCTACTATCGCAACAGGTTTAAATTCTTCCAAACCCAAACCCAAACCCAAACCCAAGCATTAAGAGGTAGGTAGATGATATCACCAACTAACCGCTTATTTTTATTCTAGGATATCAATTTTATTTTTGAATATAATGATTTAAAAGAATAAAAGGTACGGATGTCGTGCCTTGTATGACTGAGTACATAGGGTAACAGGCATTCCTAGCGGAACAGGTCGTCAAGGATTTAACCAGAAAATCTGTAGACGCAGCACGGGAACCATCATGATTAACAGCAAGATAGCATTCCACTTACCCAGAAGCTGCGTCCGACGTCACGTCAACTACACCTTGTCTTGTCATCAGCGACCAGAATTCAACTAACGACGGCAGGCCTAGGTTGGATTATTTATTGTGGTCCCACATTACATTGGATTCCCCCTTGACTGCAGCCCTGAGCAATTCGAGTAAAGGCATGGCCCGATGCGACAGACTTACGGTCGGTGCGCCGTTATCGTCTTCCTCGTCTTTCATAGATGCTTTTGGCTCTGGCAACTGCTCGAGCGCAGCCTCCAGACACACCAGCGCTGGCTGAACATCTTCTGCATAAAGAGCACTGGGAACCGTACCGCTGTGCCCCATCATTTTAAGCAGCCGAATCGCCACGTCACCAAACATCGTTATGTCCCCGTAGGCAGGACTGGAAAAAGTTACTAGCATAATTGCTTCCTCTCTATTTAGTCGTTCACTTATTGGGATAGCTTCAGCCCTCCAATACTACAATTGGATTACAGCGTCTTTGCGCACCTATTATCCTCTGAAGTTTGATAGTCTTTAATGGACTTGCGACCTAGACAGGTATTAATAGGTTGCCCTTACCGTTTATGCTGCATCATTGTTGTAAATAGGTAAAGCTATTCATTTTTTGGTGTTACGAGTTAACTCATTTAGGTCTCTATCCTATGACTCATAATGGTTGATAGTATTAGTTTCATTGTTTAACAACGCTTGGCAACGCCGCCTAAATCCATGAGATTTCTACAGGGTTGTAATTGTCTAACTAATGCGTTTTTTGCTTTGCTAACTTGGTAAATTCAATTTTTAAATTGAGGTGTTGTACCCAAAGCTGATACAAGGTTGTGATTAAGCATGGAGGAATTACACAAATTAAGATAGAGGAATAATAAGGAATAATAAGGAATTATAATGAATTATAATGAATTATAATGAAAAATAGATCGGTACCGCTGTGATCGCCAGCGCTATTTGCATGCCAAGCTAGAGCTCGATGTATACATGGGTATCGATTAACACACCACGACACTAGCCAATACTAATTCAACCACAACAAGTACGGATGGGCCGAATATCGAGCCACGATGTACAGGTTTACACAACATTGTTCTTTACTACTATCAAGACGGTAGCCGCGCGGGCACCTGCGTGAGCCGTTTTCTTGCCACCATGCGGCACTTATGTCGTTGCCACTGAACATCAAGATCGAGTACTTGTGTTTGCGCACCGTGCCGTTGTTTCAAGTCTTCTAGTTTTATGCCTGCGCTAAAAATCCTGTCTATGAAGCAAGGCGTAGTTCACCGGACGCTTACACATATTTCGGTGGTGAACGTTCATCAACATGACCGTTAGGTGTTATTCGGTAGGATCATAATTAATCTTGTTCTAATTCGGGATGTACTTGCTTTGCCGTTAACGCAATCACTTGTTGGCAATATGCTAAGTGATGACGAATCGTATCGAGGTATTGTGATGCTTGATAGTCAATTAGATACCAATTACTGGCTTGAGTTTCTGGGTATTGGTTATAAAACAACGACTCGGCCATGATTAAGTCGCTTTGGTTGGCGTAGGTTAACCATTGCACGCTGGGTAAATTACTCAGTGCGGCTAACAATGCATATTGCACATCAAGATTGTCTGGTTGCTCAGTGGTCACTTGCAGGGCTAAACGCTGGGCGACGACAAACTTCGGATCGGTGTTATCGGGCGTTAATACTTGATTTTGACGGCGGCGGACAGCATCACTTAATAACACTTCAAATGGGTTAATTTCAACGGGCTCTGTCGTATTATCGTAAGTAAATGCAGTCGTTGCATCATCTACAAACAATTCTGGCCACTGAATAATATTGCTGGTGAGTTGCAAACCTAAAGCAATACGACGCTCACCTAACCAATTATGCACCATACAAGGTAAATACTCAGAAGAAGGCATTTCTGCGGGTCTTGCTAATGAAGGTAACAAAGACATACGTTGTACATTGACCTGTTTAGCTATCAGCGTCATTAATAAAATAGTCACCAATCCAGAAGAAGGCCAACACTTAAGTTGGGGGTCGAGTGTTTCACTCACTTCGGTTAACAATGACACTAATTGATTGTTATCTGGGCTGTTACTGACAACGAAGGCTTGACGTGAGCCTAGATAAGGGCCGTTACAAATATTAATCACCTTATCGGCCTCATGTTGAGTCCCGTTAAAAATGAAAGTATGTCCAATTTGGGCTGGCTGCCAATCACCCATTGAATTGCCTATGACAGTGACCTGCTGATAGTGCTCAGATAAAGCTGATGATGGGCCGTGTTCTTCATTAGGTGTATGCATAAAAGTGCGGTTCACTATTGTTAAATATCAGGGCTGTTTATCTCTCGTGATCGATGCGGTGAGTAAGGTCAACAGATCTTAATCAAATATGGTGCTAATTCTGTGAGCTAAGTGGTAATTGTAACTCATTGGAACCTTATTGGGTTGAGAAACATAAACTATCGGCATTAAGGTTTGGCACGAGTCGACATGGGTCAAATTATGGTTAGATAATTGCTAAAAAGCTTTTCCTTTTGTGACACTTTAGTATAAATTAAAACAACTGTTTTAATTATTCGTTTAAGAGACTCTTATGAACCCATACCAAGCCCCGTTAAAGGACATGCAATTTTTATTGGAACAGGTATTTGATGCACAAGCAACGTGGGAACAGCTTCCTGCTATGGCAGATGCTGTCGACATGGATACCGCACTCGCCATTCTAGATGAAGCTAATAAGATCAGCCGTGATCTGCTTCACCCTTTAAATCGCAGCGGTGATGAGCAAGGAGTGGTTCATAAAGGCAACGACATTATTACCCCTGATGGTTTTAAGGAAGTGTACCAGCAGTTTTCTGAAGGCGGTTGGGTCGGTCTATGTGGTGAGCCTGACTTTGGTGGCATGGGTATGCCCAAAATGCTCGGTGTATTAGTTGATGAAATGGGCTATAGCGCCTGTAACTCATTTACTTTGTACAGTTCACTTACTGCAGGTGCTGCATTGTGTATTAATGCTCATGCAAATGATGAGTTAAAACACACTTATTTACCCAATTTATATACTGGCCAATGGGCTGGTGCAATGGACATGACCGAGTCTCACGCAGGTTCAGATTTACGCGGTATCCGCACCAAAGCAGAACCTCTTGATGATGGCAGCTATTCGATTACCGGCAACAAGATTTTTATTACCGGAGGCGATCAAGATTTAACAGAAAACGTGATCCATTTAGTTTTAGCCAAACTGCCTAATTCAAAAGGTATTTCATTATTTTTAGTGCCTAAAATCAGCGTTAATAGTGACGGTAGTTTAGGTGAAGCAAATGGGGTGACGGTTGGGTCTATCGAACATAAGATGGGTCTTAAAGCGTCTGCTACTTGTGTGATGAACTACGAGAACGCCAAAGGCTTCTTAGTGGGTGAGCCCAATCGCGGTTTAGTGTGTATGTTTACTATGATGAACTACGAGCGTTTAGCGATTGGTTTACAAGGTTTAGGTAACTCGCAAGCGGCTTATCAAATGGCCAGCGATTATGCCAAAGATAGGTTACAAGGCATTGCAGCTGAAGGTTCCGCAACCGGTGCAACGTCAGATGCGATTATCGTCCATGGCGACGTGCGTCGTATGTTACTCACTATTCGTGCGCTGACAGAAGCGGGCCGTGCGTTATCGGTTTATACCGGTAAGCAGTTAGATTTAGCCAAATATGCTAGCGGCGATGTGCAAGCTAAAGCAGCAAAATATGTTGGCTTACTCACTCCGGTATCAAAAGCATTTTTAACAGATCGCGGACTAGATGCCACCATAATGGGCCAGCAAGTATTTGGTGGTCATGGCTATATTCGCGAAACGGGTATCGAGCAGTTTGTACGTGATACCCGCATTGCGCAGATTTATGAAGGCACTAACGGTATTCAAGCGATTGATTTCTTAGGGCGTAAAGTTACCGGTGATAACGTGGCAACCTTGACGCAATTTGCGGCTGAGGTGAATGCCAGTCTTGCAGGCTTAACTCACCCAAGTGTTGAGCATAAAGCCATGGTAAACCAAGTGTTTGATGAGTTACTGACCACAGCTAACTACATTAACGCTAACAAAAAATCACAACCAGCATTAGTTAATGCTTGTGCCGTAGACTTCTTAGATGCCTTTGGTTACGCGGTATACGGTTATTTTTGGTTATTGATGGCTGATAGAGCTTCAAACCATGAAGACCCGTCTTTTGCTGCTCAGAAGCAGTTTGTGGCTGATTTCTATATGGATAAGTTGTTATCAAAAGCTCAATATCATTTATCACAAGTTAATCAGGGTGATAAATCGATTATGGCCATGCCAGCAGAAATGTTCTAACGGTTTTATTTGGATTGTTCAGCTACAAAAAAAGCCTTCATTTGAAGGCTTTTTTTATCAGTGGCGTTATCTCATGGTTCATCATTGTTACAAGCTATGTTGACGCAATCCATCCTGACGCCAACTATGTCAACGTCGGATTGTGTAAATGATGTCGATAAAAATGATGGCTGTGCCGCAATAACTGCTTAGTCATAACGACCTAGCATGACCATCCCGTCATGATTATTAATCTAACCCGAGACTGATTATTCTCTCAAGTTGTGGTTACTTAGTTCGTTTCCAATAAACAAATGCCACGATAGCCACTAACATAATTGCTGGGCTGAGCTGAGCGAAATGATGAAACAAGCCCATGCCACCATGTCCCTCATGTGCCATCGCAATAGTTGGCATAGTGGCAAGGATAAAGGCAATTGATAAATATTTCATGGTGTAGTCCTTCTTTTTTTAAAGTTACTCGGGTTATTAGGTTAGGGTATTTTAATATTACTATTAGCTAAAAACTTACGTGTCCATAACGAGTTGCATTAACATCATGTCCTCACCGTCAATCACTTTGGTGTGATTTGACTGGCAAACGGGGCAAATAATAGTTCGTTCATCGACTTGCGATTGCTGTTGGCATTGATTGCACTGCAAAACTAATGCTTGGATATTGATGATTAATTTTGCCTGGTGACAAATACTGTCTAATTTAAACGTTTCAAACGCTTGAGACAGTAGGGCTGGCTCAACGCCACTTAACACACCAATTTTCAGTTCAACTTGCTCAATCCGTGTGGCTTTATGTTCCAAAGCCAGTGCTTCGCATTGTTCCATTAGTGACATCACAATCGAGTATTCGTGCATTAACAGATCCTTGGCAGTAATTCACCTTGCGGTAAATCTAAATAGCGACTGCTACCCCAAGGCGTCTGCAACACCACTTTGCCAGGATGACTCTCAGTCACTTGGCCGATAATAGCGGCGTGTTCGCAGTGGCCATATCGCTGCATAACTTCAATTGCGCCTTGGGCTATATCCATTGGCAGCGCCATAATAAAGGTGCCCTCATTGGCTAAGTCAAAGGGTTCAAAGCCAAATAACTCACATAAGCCTTTCACTTCGTCACAAATAGGAATGCTGGCTTCCTCGACGTTAATGCCAATCTGCGACGCTTTAGCCCACTCATTTAACACTGCAGATAATCCACCTCGTGTGGCATCACGCATTGCATGCATTTTGATATTGGCAATCAACAGTTGCTCAACAATGGGCCATAAGGTATCGCAGTCACTGCATAAGTCAGACTCAAGCGTTAAGCCATCACGGGCCATTAAAATGGCCGCGCCGTGGCGGCCAATATCTCGAGAAACAATAATGGCGTCGCCCACTTGCAAATTACGTGCTGAAATATCGGGATTTAAAATACGGCCTACGCCAGAGGTGTTAATAAATAGTCCGTCGGCACAGCCTTTAGGCACCACTTTAGTGTCGCCACAGACAATTCGTGCGCCAGACTTATGTAATTCAGCGGCCATGCTATTGACTATGGTGTTGAGGTCATCCAGCGGAAAGCCTTCTTCAATGATAAAACTACAACTTAAGTATTCTGGTTGCGCCGCCATCATGGCTAAATCGTTTACGGTGCCAGCAATCGCTAATTTGCCGATATCGCCACCGGCAAAAAATAACGGTGACACGGTAAACGAGTCGGTAGTAAAAGCTATGTGACCACACATGTTCAATTTGGCCGCGTCTTCTTGCGAGGTCAAAATAGGATTATCAAAGGCTTTAAAAAACAGATCGTGAATGAGTTGATCCATTTCTTTACCGCCACCACCGTGGCTTAGTTGAATTGTTTTTTTAGTTGGCATGACTCACTTCTCCATAGCGGTAATAGGCATTACACGCGCCTTCCGAGCTCACCATACAGCTGCCAAGCGGTGTTTGCGGTGAACAGCCTCTACCAAACACTTTGCAGTCTTTAGGGTTAGCCAATCCACGTAAAATATCGCCACACATACAGGCTTTATGGTCATCGATTTCGGTTGTGGGTAAAATTTTGACATAAATGCGCTCGGCATCGCGATGATGATATTCAGGGCGCAGTGTCAGTGCCGAATTAGCAATAGGACCTAGTCCGCGCCAACGAAAGCTATCACGAACCATAAAATATTTGTCGACGAGTTGTTGAGCGGCTAGGTTGCCCTCATAACTCACGGAGCGACTATATTGATTATCAAGTTCAGCTTTGCCGGCGACTTTTTGGGCCACAATTCGTAAAATAGACTCCATAACATCCACAGGCTCAAACCCTGATACCACCACAGGTGTTTGATATTGATCAACCGTAGATTGATAGATTTTGGCACCGCTAATCACGCTCACATGCGCCGGACCAATAAACGCGTTCACTTTACTGCGACTATCAGACATCACTGCATCAATGGCAGGTGGCACTAGCACATGGTTAATATGAAATAACAGATTATCAATTTTCAACGCTTCAGCTTGTGCCAATAAGGCGGCGGTCATTGGTGCAGAGGTTTCAAAACCAATGGCAAAGAAAATGACCGTTTTGTCAGGGTTATCTCGGGCAATCGTTAAGGTATCCAATGGATCGTATATTGGCCTAATATCGCAGCCTTTAGCGCGAAATTGCGCCAAGCTGCCCATTGAACCCGGTACTCTGATCATGTCGCCTAAGGTCACTAAAATGGTATCGGCTTGAGAGGCAAGGGTGGCTGCATGGTCAATTCGCTCTTTGGGCATAACGCAAACAGGACAACCAGGACCATGGATAAATTTGATGTTGTCTGGTAATAGCTGTAATAAACCGTACTTCATAATGGTATGGGTATGACCACCACAGACTTCCATAATGTTAATTTGATCGTCGGTTTTGGCCGCTTCTTGAGCAATCAATTGCGCTAAATGACGAATAGTCTGTGGATCACGAAACCCTTGGTAAAAGTCATTAAGCGTAATCATTATTCTGACTCCAATTGCATTTCAGTAATAATTTGTCGATACAACTCGAGGCTTTCCTGGGCATCATTGTGGTCAATTTTATTCATCACAAAGCCAATGTGGATTAATACAAAGTCGCCTAGTTCTAGTGGGTCGCTTATTAAATGGCAACTCACTCGACGTTTAACGCCAAGAGTATCAACTGTCACTGTTGCATCGTCATGAATTTCAACTACTTTTGATGGTACGGATAAACACATAACTAATATTCCTTATGTTCATCAAACCATGTGGCCAAGGTGTTCATTGAGTCAGAATCTTTCACTGACACAACTAATAACTCAACATTAGGGTTTAATTTACTTAACTGTGCTTTGGCCTCATCAATACTAAAATCAAAGTAAGGTAGCAGGTCAGACTTAGTGATAACCACTAAATCTGCTCGGCGGAACATTACCGGATACTTCTCAATTTTGTCATCACCTTCCGGCACTGATAACAACACAATATTTTTATGAGTGCCGACATCGTAACTGGCTGGGCACACAAGATTACCCACATTTTCAACGAAACAAATATCAACATCATCTAAATTGATGTGATGCAGTGCGCCGTGAACCATAAAAGCATCAAGATGACAGGCTGATCCGGTTTGAATTTGATAGGCGTTAATGCCTTTGGCAATTAAGCGGTCGGCGTCGCGTGAGGTTTCAAGATCGCCTTCAATTACGGCATAGCGTGCATCAAGGTATTCATGTAAACATTCTAAAAGACTGGTTTTACCGCTGCCTGGGCTACTCATTAAATTAAAGGCGCTGACCTGATGAGCCGCAAAGTGATCACGATTGTGCTGCGCTTCTATATCATTTTTATCCAATATTTTATGGATAACAGCTAAGGTCTTTTTATCATTAAGCTGAGGATTACTATGAATAGTATGCTCATGATCATGAGTAATTGAACAGCCGCAGTCTTTACACATAATATATTCCTTAACCTTATTTGTTATGATTATTAACTAGTGTCGGTGAAGTGGTTAAAGGATTCTTTGATACACATCAGCTTTTGCAACAAAGACAGAGAACAACACGGTTGTTGAGTAAATAATGTGAGCGGCGCCGCAATTTATTGTTAGTGAACACTCGTAATGTATTCTTCAAGGTGCTTAAGCAGCCGATATGCCTAAGCCATATGATGAATGGCATACCACAATTGACCTAAAGCAATCCCGCCGTCATTAATAGGTATATGACCACTGGGTAAAAATTGCCGTTCACCGCGTCGACAATCATCAATGCACTGGGAGAGTAATGTTTTGTTTTGAAATACACCGCCACAAAACACCTGCGGTAACTGCGGATATTGTTGACCGATGTGATCAAGTTGCTGGCTGATAGCATCAATAAAATGCCAGCATACTTGCTGTTTAATGTAGGGTGTCTGTGAGTGGTTTATCACCAGGTTCACCAATTGAGTAATAAAGTCACTGCTGTGCCATTGAATGGGCTCAGGCTCATTGTGGCTGACGGTGTTGAGCCTTATTGATAAGGGCTGCCGTTTTGGATGATTACTATAGTCATTGGCTGCCGTTTCAATCATCATGCCTGCTTGGCCTTCATACTGTGAACTGCCAATAAAGTCTAACGCGACAGCAAGGGCATCAAATAAGCGCCCAACTGAGCGGCATTCAATGCAATGGCTGTTGTTATGCCATAACTGGTATAAATTAGTGACGGTTTTCTTGCCCAAATTTTGTATTGCGGCAATGGGAAGCGCCAGTACCTGTTGCAGTGTCATCTGTTCAAATAATAATGCCAGCAGGATCCTAACAGGGTGTTTAATGGCTTGTTCACCGCCAATGAGCTTAAATGAACTAAAGTGCGCCACCGTGGTAAAACCGTTAACATCAGCCAGCATCACTTCGCTGCCCCATAAAACGCCGTCATCTCCCAAGCCTGTGCCATCAAAACTGAATCCTAATACTTGATCCGTACGCTGGTGCATTGCCATAACCGACAACACGTGGGCGAAATGATGTTGTATGCCAATACAGTGCGATTGCGGCAAATTATGCTCAGATTGGTAGTTTATAGCCCATTGGGTTGGCGAATATTGAGGATGATTATCATGCACAATATGGCTAGGGTTGAAGTCATACAAACGCTTAAAAGTGGCTAAGCTTTGAGTGAAATAGTGCTGAGCTTCAAGACTGAATAAATCACCAATGTGTGGCGACACAATCAAATTATCGGCAAAGCCAAAGGCAACGGTGTTTTTTTGTTGTGCACCGACTGCCAATACACTGTTTTGACTGTCTGATAGCATGGGTGAGTGAAGATTAATGGTTAGCGGCGCATAGCCGCGGGCCAATCGAATAACTTGAACTTGCTCGTCAATCACTTGCACCACGCTGTCATCACAGGCATTAATAATGGGTCGGTTATGGTCGAGGATCCCATTGACCACATGGCCTAAATGCTGCTCTATCTCAGCGATATTTCCGATAATGGGTTCACCACTGCGATTGGCACTGGTTGCCACAATGGGTTTGTTCAAGCGTTGCATTAATAAATGGTGTAACGGTGTGTAGGGCAAAAACACCCCAAGTCGATCAATACCAGGCGCGAGCAATGGACTCAATTCGATATCACTATGCTGACGTTTTTGCATCAAGGTAATCGGTTTCTCTGGGCTGGTTAATACCAACCATTCTGCTTCAGTGCCACTGACACATAATTGTGCTTGGGCTAAGTTTCTCACCATAATGGCCAATGGTTTGGCCGGACGTTGCTTACGTTGGCGTAGCGCCATAACGGCATTATTATTCGTGGCATCGCACACCAAATGGAAGCCACCTAAGCCTTTAATGGCCACAATTCCGCCACGGTTTATCATCTCAACAGCCTGTTCTAAAGGCATTAACATAGATGAATCATAAAGAAATTCGTCGCTAGCATTGATGGCGCTAAATGATAATTGTGGGCCACAATGTGGACAACTAACCGGTTGGGCATGATAGCGTCGATTGAGCGGGTCGGTATAAGCATCGCGGCAATTATCGCACATGACAAAGTCAGCCATGGCGGTGTTGCATCTGTCATAAGGCAGGGCATTGATAATAGTATAGCGCGGACCGCAATTGGTACAATTAGTAAACGGGTATTGATAGTGGCGATTATGAGGGTCGTTAATGTCATCGAGACAATCTTGGCAAATACTCTTGTCTGCCGAGATGGCCACTTTTGCATGCTCGCCTGCAGAAATATGACTATCGATAATACTAAAACGGTGAAATATGCTTAATTGAGGTTGATGAGTCAGTTCAATAGCATCAATCCGCGCTAATGGCGGTGGCGAATGAGTTAAGGTTTCAATAAACTGCTCAATGATCTCACTGCGTCCCTGCAGCAAAATCGTCACCCCAAGATGATTATTCAGTACGCTACCGACTAAATTTAATTGGTGTGCGAGACGGAACACAAAGGGCCTGAATCCGACCCCTTGTACAATACCTTTAACAATAATGGTAACTTGTTGTGCTGGTTTCATAACAACCCTATCTCATACAAGGATAAGCAACAGCTGATATACTTAAGATAGCTCTTATCCACGACGTTGTTTGAGATATAACCCACCTATTGCGATATTGACACCATCAAAATCCAATAATGGATTGACCACCAGCGGAAAGTTTTTACCAATCCGTAATTGCACTCGATCAGTTAACACTGGGTTGGCAAATTCACTGCCTGCAATAATCAACTGTTTTATGCCAATATTTTGATCTAAATGTTCTATCCAATGGCTTAAGTAGTCAGCGAACGAGTCATGAAATGCAAAGGCTAACTTGGCTAAGTTAGTTTCCCCAGCTAACTTGAAGCTCATTAATGTGCCAAGGGTTTTACACCAATTAAGGCTGCGATGTGCAGCACCTTTGGTGAGTGGGAAATCAATTCGTGGTGCATTGTTGCCATGATGCGACATCGCCAACGCGATAAATTTATCTGCAAGTTCTGTTACCGTGACTCGCTGAGCTGTTTCTACCGGATAGGCGCCAATGATTAGGGTGGCGACCGCCATTAATTGTGACAGTGCCCCATCGTCTGCCTGAATGTGCAGATCCAATAATTGGTTATACTCGGCTGGAAATAACTGTTTAAATTTATCCAACAGACTTTTTTGCGGTGACTCAGACAAAGACTGACAGATCTCATAGCCCGATAACGGTAGCTCAGGCATTTCAAAAAATAAATCGGCCTCACTTTGGCTGTCTAGAGTGACAATTTGGCAAGCGTTTCGTTGGCTGAAATACAATACCGCAGCATGTTTTACAAATTGTGGTTTATTATTTTTTTTAGTGGAATGACATCGTAATAGCGCCGCATTTAACGCACACAAGCTAGTGGATATAGGTGCACTCTCCTCACTTGAATTCTTTGCAGTTGCACTGACTAACCTTGATGATGCCGGCTCGATGGGACTAACTTGCCATGCTATTGATGTTTTGGTGGTGTTAGCCGTAAACGTATGTTGGTCATCTTGGTAATGATTTTTATCGTGTAAGCAGGTCACGTTAGTGGGTAAAGGTATCGCGCCATTGCCTAGGGTGGTAATGGGTAACCAATGTTGATTAATACTCGCCAAACGCAATGGTTTATCGACAAGGGCATCTCGGCTGGTATGTGGATCAATATCGGTAGTGACATGCACCCAATTGATGCCTTTTTGGCGTAACACTTCCGTTAATATCACTAACAAACGATTTTCGGCAAATTGAATTTCATACAGCGGCGCCAATAAACTGGGATGATCGCTACTTGGTCGTACTCTAAGTAATGGTTTTTCGATACTAGATAAGGCCAATACTTGGCTGTCATTAACGATAAAATGGCTATTGAGCGAATTAGGATTACAGATCAATATTCGTGGCCGTTGGTATTGAGCCGCTTGGTTTGCTGGCAATACAGCCTGTGATGATGCTGTGCCTTGAACGTCTGCATTTGGTTGAATTGCAGGCGTTAATATTTTTGCTGGTGGCGTTAACCACAAGGTTAGCCCAAGAATAGGCAAGGGCAGAGATTTATCCGCGAGTAAGCGGTTTGTCATTGTGGTAATGTCAGTCTGAGTTAATGATTTTTCATCACGGCTCAGCTTTTCATGACCCATACAGTGAGAACACTGCAGATTAATATCACCAAAAGAAGACTGTTGATTATCGCCAAATTTAGGTTGGCAATGCTGGCAAAAATACAGCGGCAACCCTGAATAGTTCGATTTAATATCAAACGGCTTATGCAGCCCACTGTGCTGTTCAATGCGTTGAATATGGGTGTCGAGTAGCCAAACGGATAATAAAAAATCATTGGCGATATCATCGGCAAACGCTTCTAATTCGGCTTGTGTGGCAAAGGCTTCAATAAAGTAACGTATATGATCCGTTTTAGGATCGAATACTTTACCAATGCTTATATTAAGCTCACTGCGATCGAGATATTGATTACACAAGTGCTCATACAAGGGCACAGGGCGTTGACATACAAAATCAAATCGAATGTTATGCATCGACATAGCAACCTCGCTTATAGGCATCAGGAATAACTTGATCAATGGTAATATCATTCACAATCTGCAGGCTAAACCCTAAGCTGGTCAAATGAGCTAACAGAGCGCGTTCCATCACCGGAATGGCGGCATGTAAATCTGGAGTGAGTCCCAAAATCATTGGTTCTATGACGGTTGGGGTCACGCCTAATACAAACGTTTGCGGCCTATCACCGACAATGTCCATCATGTTGAGCGTTTGCAGCATTTCCACTTCATGAGCACTGCCTTGCCAATCGATTTCTGCAGGGGCGTGATCAAAATCGAAAAAGTACACTTCACCCGGGGCAACACCGACACTATTGACCGTATCGACCACAATTAACTGGTCGTACTGGCTTATCATCGGAATAAGACCTTGGGCTAAGGTGCCACCATCAACAATATCAACATTGTCTGTTGGGTGGCTTAATTGGTATTTATCTTTGATATAATTGACAAAATGTACGCCGACTCCTTCATCGGCGTACAATACATTGCCTATACCTAACAGCAATATTTTTTTCACAATGATTAACTCACCTTATTTATGATCTTTGTGATAATCATAGCCAGAAACAATTGAATCGACTGAATTATGTTTAAAGCGAATACCTGCCCACACCGCCATATACACATGGATCACTACAAAAATAATGAAGGCCCACGTTAAATAATGATGATAAATCCGCAGTGGCGCTAAACCACCACAAAGAGCCGTTATCCATGCCGATACATCGCCAAGCATTCCGCCTACACCTAAGTGGTACACATTGGCGTAAAGCACTAAGCCTGTGATGCAAATAATCAACGCAACAAACGAAATGGCTACATAGGTCATAAACTGTAATGGCCCGTAAACCCCAGCTTTGTCTAATTTACCCATCCAAAGATAAGATTTTAATTGCGCAATCCAGCTTTTTATACTCAACACATCTTTAAACGAACGTCTTTCGATGTTATTTCGACTAAAGAAAAACAAGTAAAAACGCACAAAGGTAATGCTGGTCAGCAAAAATCCGAAAATGATATGAGCAAACCGGATCCAACCTTGCACCAATACATCTGAGCTAGCAGGCGCCACTAAAAATGGCCACGAGATATAAAACCCAGTGATCACTAATACCAAAATCGACAGCGCACGCAGCCAGTGAAATATTCGAATCGCTGGAGTAAATATCAACTGCCTATTATGGGTTGCAATATGTTCCATACTTTTATCCCTCCTACTCTATTACCTCTGATTAAAACCCATTTGGATCAATTTTAAATTGACCTAAAGTGTGTTTCTTGTAATCCATCACGTGTACTGAACACGCCATACAAGGATCAAAGGAATGAATAATGCGAATCACTTCTAATGGCTTGGTTGGATCTTCAAGTTTCAAACCAATCAACGAGGCTTCATAGGGACCCATTTTACCGTTAGCATCCACAGGGCCTGCATTCCAGGTAGTGGGAACCACAGCTTGGTAGTTTTCAACTTTGCCATCTTTAATGCGGATCCAATGACTTAACGTACCGCGAGGTGCTTCAATCATCGAATAACCTTCATAAACCCGATCTGAATCAATCTCAGGTTTAACGTAAGTTGATTCATCCGACTGCATATTAATCAGTAAGGCATCAAAGGTTTGTAAACTGGCTTGACCGACTAACACGGTTTGTAACATGCGTGCAGCAGTACGACCTAAGGTGGTAAATAGCGCTTCAAGCGGCAAACCAGTGCGAGCTAATAAACCATCTACCGCATTGACCACAGGTTGATTACCGCGAGCATAGTTAACTAATAAGCACGCTAATGGACCCACTTCAATCGGTTCGTCTTGATAACGCGGTGATTTAACCCAGGTGTATTTACCATCACCATCAATGGTCGGCAACTTGCCATACACAGTGTCGCGTTCAATAAAGCCAGTGTAATCAGGAATGGTGGTTCCTTCATACGGATGTTGAGGGCCATCAGCCTTATACCAAGCGTGGGTAACATCTTCTTTAATTAAACTTGGGTCAATGTCCAATACATTGGCTAAATCGCCGTTTAAAATGACGCCCTGGTTAAATAAATATTCACCATCGGAGGTAATAAAATCTTCACCACTCATGAAGCTGTTAACATTCACGCCACCAAGCACGCTCGGTTCAGTGCCAAACGCTTCCGCCGCCATCACAATATCAGCTTGATAAGCTCGCTCAATAAAGTCTTGAACAATAGCGTGTTTTTGTTTCCACTCTTGTAAACGCGCTGGGCTTAACATGTCACGTACTGAGGTCACGCCGCCCACAACAATAGACTGTGGATGTGGTGATTTACCGCCAAAAATAGCCAACATTTCAGCAGCCACACGTTGTACTTCAAGTGCTTTTAAGTAATGGGATAGTGCAATCAAGTTTTGTTCAGGGCTAAAACGATAAGTACCATTGCCCCAATACGCATTGGCAAAGGGCCCCAGTTTTCCGGTTTCAACTAAGCCTTTAACCCGTGCTTGTACGGCTTTGAGTTCACCTTCACCGGCAGCAATCGGCGCATCAGAATATTTCATCGCCACTTGAGCGGCTAGTGCTGGGTCAGCACTCAATGCCGATACCACATCCACCCAATCCAAGCCGTGTAAATGGTAAAAATGCACGATATGGTCATGCATGTATAGCGATGACTGCATAATGCTGCGCAGGTATTTAGCATTAAGAGGGATCTTAACTCCGAGGGCATTTTCTACCGCTTCAGTACCGCAACGATAGTGCGAATAGGTACATACGCCACAAATACGCTGCACAATTAAGCCCACATCCATTGGAGTACGGCCTTTTAAAATAACCTCAATACCGCGCCATAAGGTCGACGAAGACCAAGCTTTAGTAATGACATTATTATCATCAACTTCAACTTCGACACGTAAATGGCCTTCGATGCGGGTGATAGGGTCAATAACGACACGTTTACTCATGATTACTCCTCCAAAGGCTTAACAAAGACGCTAGCAACTGCATGAGCGCCAATACCGACAACGGTCGCGCCTAAAATGACCGCACCAATGGTGTCAGCTGTGGCATCAACGCCATGTAAAAGTTGGCGTCCGAGTGGTTTTTCAAAATCAGCCATATCATCCCAGAAATTCGGTTCAGAACACCCCATACAGCCATGGCCAGCTAACACAGGCCAACTCGTGTGATGGTTAAATCGTTCAGTAGGGCAGTTGTTATAGGTATAAGGGCCTTTACAGCCTACTTTGTATAAACAGTAGCCGTCTTTTGCGCCTTGGTCGCCAAATTCTTCCACAAACTCGCCAGCATCAAAGCGGCCACGACGTTCACAGTTATCATGTACCCGAGCGCCATAAGCCCATTTAGGACGATTAAACATGTCCAGAGCCGGTAACTTACCGAACATAATGTAATACATTAATGTACCGACAATGTTCTTTTCACTCGGAGGACAACCGCCTAAGTTAATCACCGGCTTATCCACGACTTCGTAAACACCTTTTGCACCAGTGGGATTAGGCGCAGCGGCTTGTATACCACCAAAGGCTGCGCAAGTACCTACTGAGATAATGGCCGCGGCGTTTTCTGCCGCTTCTTTAACAATGTGCAAGCCAGTGTGGCCTTTACAACCTACGGTTAAAAAAGTGCCGTTATTGGCAGTGGGGACTGCACCTTCAACCGCCAATAAATAGCGACCTTTGTAGGTTTCCAGTGCGTGTTCTAGATTTTCTTCAGCTTGCCAACCGGCGGCTGCCATTAACGTTTCGTGATATTCGAGCGAGATATGATCGAAAATCAAGGTGTCTAGGTTGGGCGAGTCGCTACGAATTAACGACTCGGAGCAGCCTGTACATTCTGCCAAATGTAACCAAATTAGCGGCACTCTGTCGGCTAATTCAGCTGCTTCGGCAACCAAGGTACTAAAGGGTAGGGGCAAGGCAAACATTGCGGTGACCGAGGCGGTCCATTTAATGAAGTCTCTACGAGTTATCCCGCTATTGGTCATTTTTTCTTCTAATGACACGGGCTGACGTTGGGCAAATTGGCGCAAATAATCAAGGCGTTCTTGGCCTTGTTTATAAAGGGCTGCATGTGTGTCCATGTTGATACCTTATGCTTAAGTTAGCTCAATAGCTAAAAAATAGTTGCAATCTATCGGCATCAATATTAAAACGCGGTTAAAAAACGGCTTTGATGTAAATCAACTTGGGGATATTTACTCACTATAAGTAGGGTCTTAAAGTCAGATTTTTGATGTTGATCATGTTATTTAAGAGAATTCGTGACAAATAGTCTCGGATTTTCATTATATAGAGCCTGTCATCGGGTACTTCTGCGGGTGATAGTGTCGAAACTTGATTGTGTAGAGACCATCAAGGTTGGCCAAAAAACGATCTTGCTGCTATGGGGGAACACAACAAATGGGGAAACACAACAAATGGGGGGAATTAGAAACAATGAGAGTAAAGATAGAGAGTACAAATAGACATTCAACGAATCAGATAACACTTAAGCATTTATCCAAAGGAGGCATTTGGATGAACCGTCTAAGGATGAGTGAACAGCTAAGTCATTGTGAGCAATAGTGTTAATTAGTGTTAATTGTGGGAGACACTAACTCTTAGAATATTTGATGTAAATAAACAGTGACAACAGAATAACCCCGCCACCAATGAGCTTTTGCATTTCAACGACCTCATCAAGAAAACTGATAGACAGTATTAATGTCCAAATGGGCTCTAAAATCATGATCAGCGAAGCGGTTTCAATTTTAACGTTAAACTGGCCGACAGTTTGGAGCAAATAACGCACACTGGTTGCGATAACCGTTGATACCGCAAACCAAAATAGTACATGACCATTAATCTCAAAACGTTCAGGTGAAACCGCAGCCATAAACACACTGCCTACAATGCCAACCATGAATAATTGTACGCAGATGGATGTTAACGGTTTTATATTGGTCAAGACCCGCTTATTCAACACAAAATGCAATGACAGCAGTGCCGATGATAATAAGAAAAACCACTGGCTATTATCAACTTGCCAGCCAGTTGTGATGGTCAATAACATAATGCCGATACAAGTAATAGGCAGCGATATCCAAAACATGCGGTTAGGTTTTACTCTGAATAATAGCCAAGAAATAAACGGGGCAATAATCATCGCCAAGCTCATGATAAAAGCACCTTCAGACAAAGTACTAGAGATGGTAATTGCGTGAACCCATACTTCAATCGAAGCAGCTAATGCCATGCCAACGCCACCAAGCGCGGCAATTTGCTTAGGCCTGAGTGCAAAAATCTGCTGATAACAAAATGGCAATAAAATCAGACTCGCCATTAAGAAGCGAGCAGCAATAAACACCTCTCCAGGCATCTCTAAAATAACAAGTTTGGAGGATATCCATCCCACAGCAGCAAGCATAGTGGCCAGTAATAAGGATAGTTTGCCGCGCAATGCTTCTGTTTTCATTAAACGGTTAGTTCCAGCTGAGGGATGGGAAAAGGGTCAAGGCTCTTGGTCAGTCGCAATGATACGAGAAAACCAAAAGAGATGTCGTGAGTGATAGACTGCAAATAGGCACGAAGCGATACCAACCTAAGGTTAGAATCGCTCACCTGTTAACCTTAACTTGAGCTGAGGTTATATTAGCTTGGGCTGTATTCGGGGTAATCAGTATACCCGCGTTCACCACCACCAAATAATGTCTCTGGGTTGTGAGACGCTAATGGATAGTTATGCTTAATACGGTTTACCAGATCTGGATTGGAGACAAATGGTCGGCCAAAACCAATCATATCCGCTACACCAGCATCAATGGCCTGAGATCCATTTTCGCCGTTGTAACGTCCCGCATAAATAAGCACACCTTTATAAACGTCGCGAACCGTATCTTTAAATACTGTTGGCGTCTCTGGGGCATCATCCCAATCTACTTCAGCCACATGGATATAGACCACATTGAGGCTATTAAGTAATACAGCCGCGGCAATGTAGGTGTCTATCGGTGTTGCATCAACAGTACCATTTAGCGATGTGAATGGCGCAAGACGAACACCAACACGATCAGCGCCAATGGCCTGCGTCATTGCGGCAACCACTTCGCCAAGAAAACGCAAACGGTTTTCAATACTGCCGCCATATTCATCGGTACGATTATTCGCTTCAGAATCGATAAACTGGTTAATCAAGTAACCGTTAGCGGCGTGCAGTTCTATGCCATCAAAACCGGCTTCAATCGCATTTAACGCTGCTTGACGATACTCGCCAATCACGTGTTGAATGTCAGCTTTAGTCATTTCGCGGGCTACTACCACGTCAACAAAACCGGGTTCGTTACCGTTATCAACAAACACTTTTACATTTTCTGCCTTTAGTGCGGAAGACGAAATAGGTTGTTGACCACCGATATTATCAGGGTGAGACACTCGACCAACGTGCCAAAGCTGGGCAAAGATAGTGCCATTTTGTGCATGAACCGCTTCAGTGACCTTCTGCCATCCGGCAATTTGTTCTGCAGAATAAATACCAGGCGTCCATGCGTAGCCTTGGCCCATTACTGATATTTGGGTGCCTTCTGTAACAATAAGACCTGCTGATGCTCGTTGAGCATAATATTCAGCCATCATCTCATTGGGGACATTACCCGGTTGGGTTGAGCGCGAGCGCGTCATTGGCGGCATAACAATACGATTGTTTAAAGAGAGTTTACCGAGCTGTATTGGTTGAAATAGTGCATTGTTCATTCTGTATTCCTCTTTACTTGCTAATTTGGATAAGTTCAATTTGGTATCCATCAGGATCGACGATAAAGGCGATGTGGGTTGAGCCACCTTTTACCGGTCCTGGTTCACGGGTTACTTTGCCACCGCGTGCTTTAATGTCATTACAGGCACTATAAATATCCTCTACACCCAGCGCAATATGACCAAAAGCATTACCATGGTCATACTCATTGGTATCCCAGTTATAGGTTAATTCAATTGTGGTGCTGTCTGCTTGAGTGCCATAACCCACAAAAACTAAGGTGTAGCGGTAGTCTTTGTTTTCGGTTCTTTCTAGCACTTTCATACCCAGCACATTGATATAAAACTCAATTGATTTTTCTAGGTCAATGACCCTTAACATAGTGTGTAAAAATTTCATAAATCTCTCTTTAGACCGTCTATTTTGACCGTCACGTTAAAACGCATCACTGAACTCGAAAGGAACAGTATACGTTGTGCGTATTGATGATGAGTTATTGCCGATGGGAACAATATACGCTAAAACAATGAGAACATTAAATTATGATAGTTTATCATTTTAATAATATTTTGTTATTAATTGGCTGCGAACAATGAAATATCAAATGCTTTGCTACAAAAAATTCAAAAATAGTTTTGCCTCAAAAATGATATAAAAACAGATAACCAACAATGTGATCACCCTCATAGTACAAGTGCAAACTGCCTTTAACATCACTAATAACCTCGAAAAAACCGCTCATTTTTGCGCATTTCTCCACGATACTAAACAGTCCCATTAATTAGTTTTTGTTAATTAAAACAAGATAGTAGCTTGTTTTTTATTTCTGCAAAAGAGTATTGCGCCAGTTGCGTTGAAGCATCAATGAAGCCGTGATGAAATATTTTGGTCAAATAAACATTGGGAAGCATTATGAAAACCAGATTAACCATTGCTGCGATATTACTTGCAGCTATTTCGATGCCCGTCTTATCGGAGACGGTAAAACAAGAAGTACCGCAAGCCATTCTACCTATGCACGAAACATCCAAGCCGATTACGTTTGATCACTTGCGTCACGCACAAGTGGAATGTACTCAATGCCATCACCAAAACGAACAACGCGCAATGAGCTTTACCTCCTACAAATGTGCAAGCTGTCACTCTACCGCGAAGAAAGACAAGTCTGAAGATAACGCTTACTTCAACATCATTCATGGTCGTAAAGCACTGCCGGGTGATCTTGGAACTCGCTGTATGTCTTGTCATATCAAAGAGCAAAAGACCAGAAGTAAAGACAAGCCTAGCTTAACTGGATGCACAAATTCCGGCTGCCATAAATAATAATTTGAATTGAGGTAATTATGAGTATCGACCGTCGTACATTAATAAAATTTATGGGCATTGCTGCTGCAAGCGCATCAACCACAGTCGCATTTGGTAGTAATGCAAGCAGTGCAGCTCCCGTGTCTACACGCAAACTATTTGAAGAAGTTAAACTAGGCACATTAACCCTAAAAAACAGACTTATCCGTTCTGCTACGTCTCAGTATCGCGCCACTGTCGATGGTGATCCTACTGAAGATTTGATGCGCGTCCATCGCGAACTCGCTCAAGGTGGAGTCAGTCTTATCATCACCGGTCTGACTTACATAATGAAGGACGATCAATATGGCCAAGCGGGTACGGGCTTATATGATGACTCTCAGATCGATTTATATCAAAAAGTGGTCAAAAATGCCCACGATCATGGCGCTAAAATAGCCGTACAGTTAGCAATGGTTGGCCCACAGAGTGACTATCGTATTGACCACCGCGTTGTCTATGGCGCATCTAAAGTGCCACACCCTATTTATGGCACAGTGCCAAATAAAGTAATGACTAAAGATGACATTAAATTTGCCATTCAATCATTTATCGATGCCGCTATCAGAGCTAAAAAAGCGGGTTTCGATGCCATTGAATTGCACTTTGCTCACAATTATTTGGTTAGCCAATTCCTCTTCCCTTATTACAACGATCGAACCGATGAATACGGCGGTCCAATAGAAAACCGTGCTCGGTTTGCGTTTGAAATTTTAGAAGCCGTTCGTGGCGCTGTCGGTGCTGACTACCCAATTATTGCCAAGGTTCATGGCCGTGATTACTTGGGCAGTCAAGCGGGTGGTAATACTCAAGATGAAAACCTATTTGTCATTAAAGGCTTAGTTAAGCGTGGTATTACGGCATTGGATATCAGTGGCGGTAATAAAGTGCGCGGAATGGGGGAGTTTCATCCTGAGCTTCAGGACGAGAAAGACCAATCCTATTTTGCCGATGATGCTAAATATATCAGCGAACATGTTGATGTTCCAATGATGGTGACTGGGGGCAATCGCTCACCACATCTAATGGAAAAAATTCTCGCAGAAGTTAGCAATATTGAAGCATTTGGTTTTGGTCGAACCATGTTATCTGAGCCTAATCTAGCCAACAACTGGAAACAAGATCCAAACCACAAGCCACGCTGTTTGTCGTGTAACTGGTGTATCGCCAACTATGGCACTCAAAAATCGCAATGTGTGCTCAATGTATCGCGCGCCTATATCCCTGCCGGGCATTAACTATTTAACCAATTTATTGAGTTGGTGTACCTAATTGACCGCATAAAAACTAATAACTCAGTGCGGTCATCAACATTATTGATGGAAATATTAACGATGAACAAAACAAAAATATTTACCCTACTTGCTACCGCAACAATGTTAAGCAGTCCAGTCATAGCCGAAGATAATTATGATATTGGCGGCATGGTGCGCGCAAATTACGCCTATGTGGACTATGACGATGCATCTCAAGATAAACTCGGTGATATGAAATTTGAGGTTGCGGCAATTTCGTTTAACGGCGAAAAAGACGATTTTGGTGTCTCTATGGAATATCGCTTGAGAGCTGATTTTGATGCCATTAAACATGGTTTTGCTTACTACAGCCCTAATGAAAGCACGACTATCAGAGCGGGCATCGCCAAGGTTCCATTTGGTAATATAGGCTATATTTCTAACAGTTATTGGCTAAGTTTACAGTATTATGTTGGCTTTGAAGATGACTACGATAGCGGTTTTTCTGTTCAGTACGATGGCGATGGTTACCGTACCGATGTGGCTTTCTTCAAAGGTGCTGAAAACTCTGCATCATTAACCAATCGGTTTGCAGCCGATCTTTACACTGGTAATATTAATGGCACTGAGTACACCGCAGAGGAGTCAAATCAAGTTAACTTGCGTCAATCCTTCTTTGTTGACACTTTTGGTATAAAATCTACTATTGGTGCATCGGTTGAGTATGGTCAAATGTACGACAATGCTACCGGTAATAATGACAATCGTTATGCATATGCCGTTCATTATGACGGTACAATGGATGCGTGGAATGTGCAGGCTCAGTACCTGAAGTACCAATTTGATACCGCCACATCGGATCAAAATGCCGTGGCAATGAGCGTATGCGGTGGAGCTTATGAGATTGCATCAGAAGCCTCTGCAGTCACCGTCAATGTATCCAGAAAGCTTACCTCTGCATGGGGTGATTTAAAAATCTACAACGACTTTAACGTATTGATGCCTGAGCAAGACGACTTCGATAATAGCTATCAGAACGTTACCGGTATCAGTGTTGCAAACGGGCCACTCTTTGCCTGGTTCGATTTTATTGTGGGCAAGAACATGCTTTGGTCTTCACGTAGTAATCATGTTGGCTTGCAAGATGCCTTTGGCGATTGGGACAAAAAAGTAAACATCAATCTTGGCTACTACTTCTAAGATAACAGACATAGGCCAATCCATGCGATTGGCCTAATTACTTGATAGGGTAGACATACTCGATAGGTTACACCGATGACAAAAGAAAAGATGTTGAATGAGTACGTAACCTTAGACGAGCTGCGGATTTTATTGGCTGTCTATAATTCAGGTTCTATAAGTTGTGCCTCTGTTGATATTGGTGTCATGCCGTCAACAATCAGCCGCAGCCTGTCGAGATTAGAAATTAAGCTCGGTACATCATTAATAATGCGTAACACCAGAAAGATTGAATTTACTGCGGATGGACTGAAGTTACTCGCCCATGCCAAAGAGATCACCGCATCAGTGAACAACATTGAGGATGAATTTAGATCTAATGGTGCGACGCCATCGGGTACCTTACGGATTAATGGTGCATCACCGGTATTAGTTCACCTCATCAGCCCCATTCTAAAGAAGTATTTAACCCAATATCCACAGGTCAATATTGAGTTACAAAACAACGAAGAGATAATTGATATTATCGAGAAGAAAGTAGATATTGCGCTGCGCGTCGCGCCACTGACTGAAAATAGCTATCAAGTTACTCACATAGGCTCGAGTAAACGACGTTTATTGGCCAGCTCAGAGTATCTTCGTCAGTATGGCTTTCCTAACTCAATAGAAGATTTAAACAATCACATATTACTCGGTCTTGAAGGCCCCTCGATCCTTAACACATGGCCGATTGAAGATGGTAAAAGTCAGAACCTTCGGGTTTCTCCCCGTGTTGTAGCTTCTAGTGGTGAAGTGTTAAGAAAAATGACCCTGTCTGGCACCGGTATAGCGTGTATCACTGACTTTATGACCAAAGCAGATCGGAATAGCGGCAAGTTAATTGAGGTATTAAAAGATCAAACAATTGATGAAAAAAGAGAAATCAGTGCGGTGTGCTATCGCGGAACGAGCTCCTCTATCAAGGTGTTATCCTTTATTGAATTTTTGAAAAAGGAGTTACCCAGCCTGCTATAAGCCTTAATATTGATTTGCTGTCAAAGCATTACCAATGCAGCGCGTTACCAGTCAACATTAAGGGTTTGTTGAATTAAGCCGCTATGCGGCTGGGAAAGATAAACAACATCTTGATTGTGTTAATGTCAATATAATGAACTGTCGATTTAATTAATGTTACCAATCTATGCTGGTTAACATACAGACATCATAACAATATCAAGGATAAACAAGTTAAAACAATATCTTATCTATTTAAACCTTTAATGCAAGTCGCGGGCAAACATCAATGCGCATTATCTAATATTTAGGTGTATATCGGTCAATTTGTTAGTTATTTGCGTAACATAAACATCATCAGCACCATATTTGCGCACTAACAGACGCCCAAATTTCGACCCAAGGTATAAACGAATTACCAACATAAAGGTTAGTGATTTGTTGTACGGATTGACGGGCTGATCAGAACTGCAGTTGCTCACCGCTAACATCATAAAACTGACCGGTATTGTGAATAGATAAATTGTTAATCACGTTGATAATCCCAAGTGCGGAATCATTAACCTTTACCTGTGCAGAGCTGCCGCCCATATCAGTTTGCACCCAGCCAGGATGAACAGAGACCACCGCGACATTATCATCAACAAGTTCAGTCGATAAATTGATGGCTAGCATATTGGCTGCGGCTTTAGACATTCGGTAACCATACCAATCGACACCTTGTGGTTGTGATAGCGATCCCTTAGAAGACGAGATAATCGCTATTTTGCACAAACGTGTTTTATTCAATAGAGTTAGTAAACAATGGGTTAAAAATAATGGCCCGAGCGCATTCACTTTAAAACACATTTCAGCGTCAGCATAATCGATAGCATGGATACTGTGATTATCTCGATCTAAAAAGCCCGCATTATTAACAATTAAATCGAGACTAATATTTTGCTGACGGAGCTTATTCGCTAAGCGATTAATTGTTTCAGGACTCGTGATATCCATTGATTCAATGGATAATTTGTCAGTAAACTGAGCCTTTAACGACATAAGATCCGTCTTTGTCGCGTCATCTCTACAGGTCGCTATGACGCTGCAACCGTTGGCAAGATATTGCTCAGTTAACGCTAGACCAATGCCTCTATTCGCACCGGTGATTAATACCACTTCACTATTCATTAAAAACCTCTAAATCGATTGTTTTATATAATATTTATCAATATTATCTTGTCGTTGTGCCACTGTGGATGTAAATCGGTATGTTTATTCTGGGCTGCGATAGGAAGAGTAATAGGAACAATGCGGCAGTATTACGATCAACCACAATGGCTGAGTGATTATTGTCATGCTTTGCTTGTTCCTCGTATGCTTGCTCTGAATTCATAAGCTGGTGGCTGTAAATGAGCGTTCAACATACTCGCGCGAACGACCTAGCTCAAACGACTTGTTCAAACAACTTAGCTCAAACGACCAGCTGCGAAGTAACTACTTGGACGTTGCAGCAATGCTTAATGTATTGAGAGCAGCCGATATTTTGTTAATAACCTTATCGCAGTCGGCAATACGATGACGCAGTTTAATGTACTTTGGGTTGTTATACGACAGCCAAACCTTGTTATCAACATCCTCGCTAATCAATACCTTTTGTGGCAAGTCAATTGCGACAAGTTGGTTACACTGCATCAATTGGGTGCCGATGTTAGGATTTCCGAAAATTATCACTTCAGTTGGCCTCAGTGCTAAGTTCACTGCGGCGGCATTTTTTTTATGATCAATTCGGGAAAAAACCGTAAACCGTTTATCTTTTATGATTGTCTCAAACCTATCTGCCGTTTCTTTGGCCGAGTAATGGCTTTCAACAGTGATAAGGCTCTCTAACGCGTAAGCATGAGTCGAAGCGAATAAGACGGCAACGGCTAAGGAAATATTTTTAATCATAAAACCACCTATTAGGTATGTTTGATGAATAGTAGCACTTCGGCATAAAACTCGGGCAAAAAAGCAGGTTAACAAAATCGTGTTAAGTACTTAGCTCATCATTTATTGTACGCGAGCGCGATTAATATGAGTTAAGTTATGAGCTAAGTTTCAGGCCACTTTATCAGCGCGGCCCTAATTTAACTGCAGTACCCAAAGTCATTATTTTGGACGAACCATCCATAATATCCCAACTAGGAATAGTTTCAGTCGCGGTATAAATCATAAATCCGCCATGAAAAATTAAATTTAAACCATCGTACTGCGAACAGGCTTAAATAGGCATTCAATTAGTGATACTTAAGTGATCCCTCCAATACTGTTGTTAACTCCTTAGGCGCATATCGCAATAAAGAGTCGTAATGTAGAGATGTAATGAAAAATCGTAATGTATACGATCCATCAAGTGCTGGTGGACGTAATATGCACCAATAAATTAACCTACTAATTATATATTGGTTTTTATTTAAACAGTTGCACGCAACAATGCGTAAACATGCATTTAAATGAATGGAAGTTAAAAATCTGTGCCGGGCAAGACTTTTATTTTTGCATAAATAAGAATATTTATTCGATTATTATGTGAGGCTAAGCCTTTTGGTTAAGGCGAGTATAGTGCCGTTATTTGGACTGCTCTTTAGACCGCTTTTCGGCATGTTTACGCTATAGACATGGTATGCACATGTTGTAAACTCAGCATGCTTTTTTTGTTTTACTTCGAGGTATGTTTGGCTTCACATCATTCGTTATTAAATCATCAACGTCATTTTGAACGTATAGGGCCTGACTATCGTAATGGCGATTCGGTCAGTTTTCTCGACATCAAGCATACTTTTGGTTTGCAGCATATCCGTGTCGGTAAATGGGTTAACCGAGAAGAGTCTGCGCTTGCGGCAAATCTAATTTTTGACTCGCTAGCCGACTTAGCCAATATTCTAGGCGTGCCGCCTGAACTAATTGGCTTACGTGGCAGTTTACGCTTTGCCTTTGGTCATGGTGGCCAAAAGGGGGTTCAGGCACATTATTCACCAGCATATCGTGAGCTAGCCTTAGCTAAAAATGCCGGAGCAGGGGCGTTAGCCCACGAATTTTGGCATGCGTTCGATCATTACATTGCCGACAAAATGTTTATTGATGACAGTCTGTTGAGCCCAGATGCCTACATGAGCGCTGCTAACCGATATGCTTGTGCCACCGACCATTGGCTTGCCGACAAATCGTTAATTGCTCATCCACTTAACCAGCAATTATCCAAATTATTCGAAATCACCTTTTTGAATGCAAGCAGCCAAGAGCCACACGGTTCTTTACTCGATGCTTCTTTACCAGATGCTGCTTTACCAGATGTATCCTCATCACATGCTTCCTTACCACATGAGTACGTGCGGCGCTCAATTGCATTAGACAAACTGCAACGCAGCCAATATTTTGCTAAACCTACCGAAATGATGGCTCGCGCCTTTGAAGCTAGTATTGAAATGTATTCACAAGCCAATGCCGATATAGCTAACCCTTACTTAGTCAACAGCACTATCAACTCCCCCTTAGCCAAACACGGCGCTTATCCAGACGCACAACATTGTGCTGAGATTTACCAAGCCCTATTGGCATATTTTGAACCTTTGGGAATAGCGTTTGATAAGCAGAACGGATAAATCAGCCCAGAGTTGAATGCACAGTCTCGAATGAGAGAAAAGACCTTGAACGAGATAAATAACCTTGAACAAGTTAAACGCCCTTGAGCAGAATAAGCCGTCTTAAATCCAATAGCCTTGAGCTAGATAAGCACTAAACTAAATGATCACTGTCATGAGATCGTGCAACTACACATCAAGTTTAGATAATAAAAAAGGCCCAGCTTAATAGCTAGGCCTTGGCGTTTTAGATTGGTAAAGGTATTGAAGCTTATTGCTAACGACCCATAATGAATGGCTTATATCTACCTTGAAAAACACCGCTAATGGCTTGCTTATAACCCATTACTCAACACTAATTGCTCAAAACTAATTGTTTATAAAGAATGGCCCTTTAGCTAATGGTTTACTGTTTTTTATAAACCACGCCGTCTTTCATCACAAAGGTGACGTTTTCCATTAGGCTGATGTTATCCAGCGGATTGCCGTCTACGGCGATAATGTCGGCCAAGAAACCCGCTTTGATCTGGCCTAAATTATCTTGTTTTAGCAGTGCGGCACTATTTACCGTCGCGGCCTGCAGGGCTTGAGACGGTGTCATACCAAAGGTCACCATGCGTGAAAACTGTTTACCATTGTCTCCATGGGGATAAATAGCCGCATCTGAACCAAACACCATCTTGGCGCCGGCCTTAACGGCTTTTCTAAAGCTGTCACGCTGGGCTTGTGACACTTGCTTTTCTTTATTGATATTGGCTTCTGGTACGCCATTCGCCGCGCCGAAGGCTAGGGTGTATTCAGTGTTGTAAATATCGCAAGACAAATAAGTGCCCGCTTTCAATGCCATTTTAATGGTTTCATCATCCATAAAACTACAATGTTCAATGCTGTCGATACCCGCGCGTATCGCATCTTTAATGCCGCTAGTACCATGGGCGTGGGCGGCGATAACAAGGCCTCGCAGATGGGCTTCATCCACGGCAGATTTGAGCTCTTCATAAGTCATCTGCTGGGCGCCAACTTGGGTGCCTTTAGAAAATACCCCGCCAGTGGCACAGACTTTAATCGCATTGGCACCGTATTTAATGTTTTCACGTACTTTAGTGCGCACTTCCCAAGGGCCGTCGGCAACACCCTGGGCTTGGGCGTGGGCTTCTGGTGCGGGGAAGTTGTCGTCACAATGACCACCAGTGATCCCTATTGCATTACCCACGGCCCATATGCGTGGTCCTGGGATATCACCTTCGTTAATTCCATCGCGAGTAGCAATGACGGAATAACCCGATGCGCCTAAGTCTCGCACTGTAGTAAAGCCTGCAAGTAAGGTTTTCTGGGCATTTTTAACCGCTTTAACGGTTTGTCTTGGCACTGAATAATTCATCGACTCTAAAAAGTTATCTTCAGCATCGCCAGATAAATGCACGTGCATATCCATCACCCCAGGCACCAGCGTTTTACCCTTGAGATCGACCAAGTTGTAATCGGCTTTATTGGTGATGTTTGCAGCGGTGGTAACCTTAATTATTTGATTGTCTGATACGATAATCGCAGCATCATTAACACTTTTACCTTTAGCAACGTCGATATAAGCATCGGCTAAAATCAGCGTGTCTTGGGCAAAAGCAGGGCAAAGAACCGAGGCTCCTAAGCTTAGGCTAAGGGCGATCTTAATCGCATTAATCTTGTTAATTTTTAGAGGCATGGCTATTTTTAAAATCCTTTGTTGTTATTGTTAGGCGCGGACATTTTTTACGTTGCATCGTACTAGGAATAGCACTAGGCATAGCCAGCTCTTTCTCTGCTTAAACGTCTGTTTGCACATAGCTTAAAAAGCATACGAGCGATAAATACTCGATTTTACAAAGCATATTAACAACTTGTTAACGTTACACGTAATAATTTGTGTATCAATTTGTATTAGCAGATAGTAATGAAGGGCTGTTTTAGCGCAATTGCACGAGCAATAATGAGGGTGAATTATGAAGCCATGTTCGAGTTGCTTCATTATAGGTGTCCATCATTTAAACAAAGTCAGACTCGTCCAGTACCTGCTTTAAGCGCGCAAAAGTGTTCATGGTTTCATTGGCCGTCATTGGTGGATAATCAAGATTATTGGCGTTTAGTTGATATTGGCCATCAGCCAACTTTGTCACTTTTCGCAGTAAATATTGATTGTCTCCTGCAGTATCTTGGATTTCGATTGCCACAATTTTTCCGGTAATCGAACCTGCATTGATGGGCGTAACCCGTTCTAATAACAGTAAATCACCATCACTAATTTGATTCTTACCGCCATTCATAGAGTTGCCACTGGCTGGCGCGATAAAGTAGATGGATGGATCTAATCTACTAAAGCTATCGTTTAATTGTCGCGTCTCAAAGTAGTCATCTGTTGCGGTTTTAAAGTGGCCACAAGCTATTTTTAAATCTGGATAAAAGTTGAGTGATGGTAGCGCGTCTTTTGTAACATCTTTGGTAATAGCAACTACAGTATCCTGATTGTTATTAGTCGATTCTGCGGTATTCATTTTGGTTTTGGTTAAGCGCTGGCTATAACGTGCGAGCAGTAATTGGCTCAACTCACTCATACTACGAGTGACGGTTTCAATATCCTCAACAGCAATATCCACATTAGCGTGTAAACAATCATTTTGAACCACAAACCAAGATTGAATATCAGACTTATCCTGTTTACATAAAAACGTAATTGGATTGTCTAACCAATACTTACGCCACTGAGGAGACTGAGCATTAACTTGCTGTAAATCGGCTTTAACATCTTGGGTCCACAATTTAGGATAACGTTTAAATACTTGCCAACTTTTTACACATAGCGAGTCAATACTAGGTGGTGTGCTTAAGCCGTCTAGTTCGATGAAAGCCTCAAGTAAAATGGCTTTAAAGCACCTGCTCATTGTGGCTTTTTCAACCCCTCTACTCAGAAATATCAAATATGGCGTTAACGAAAGTAATGTTTTGTCTTCACGTTCTTGGCTTAATACCAGTTCAAACCAACTATCATTTTGCTTGGTCATTTTACTCCAAACATAACCACTGTGATAAAACTCGGTGGCAGTAGGGCGGTGACCTAAATCATCTTTGAGTAATTGGTATTGTTGATCTGCTTTGGTGTAATCAAGTTTTAGCTGTTGCCAAAAGTCGACCAATTCGGGATCGATATTGATTAAGCACTTAGAATCGATTTCAGGATTGTTAAGACGATTAATCGCTTCATTGGCATTCGCTTTTTGTAATAACGCCATTGGACGATTTAAAAAGCTGATGTGATTACCGATGAAATCGATAACCGAGACAAAGGTTTTATTGGTTTCGGGTGATGTGCGTAATCCACGGCCTAACTGTTGTAAGAATAGAATTTTAGATTCAGTCGGACGTAAGATTAAGATAGTGTCTATTGCGGGTAAATCAGTACCTTCATTAAACAAATCGACTGAAAATATCACCTCTATTTCCCCCGAGTTTAATTGGCCAAGCGCTTCGCCGCGTCTAACTTCTGAGCCGCTATGCACCGACACGGCTTTAATACCACGGGTAGAAAACCACTTCGCCATAAAGTCGGCATGAGCTTTAGAGACGCAAAATGCCAAGGTGCGTTGCTGCTTGTGTGTTTGCCAATGACCAAACACGTGTTTAGCGCGCTTTTGTGTAGCAAACTGATTCATTAATTGTTGCGGATCAAACTTACCATTGCGCCATGGCAACTCTCGGTAATCGACCGTTTCGTCTTTAATACCCTGGTAATGAAAAGGTACCAAAATACCCGATTCAATTCCGTCGATTATGTTTTTTTCAAACACCAAATTATTATCACATAACGATAGAATATCAGCTTGATCGGTACGCTCTGGCGTGGCGGTTAAACCGAGTAAAAACTGCGGCGTAAAGTGGTTGAGTAATAACCGATAACTGACGGCGCCAGCATGATGAAACTCATCAACAATGACGTAGTCGAAGTGAGCTTGATCTAGTTTATGAAGATATTCCGGTTTGCCTAATGTTTGAATCGATGCAAATACAATGTCCGCATCAATGACTTTGGTTGTCGCATTAAAATGACCGCTCACCATATTAGGCAACAAGGTTTTAAAAGTGCGCTCTGCTTGGAGTAATATTTCTTCGCGGTGAGCGACAAACAACACCTTTTTTGCGTTAAATTGCTGAACATCAAAGGCGGCTAACCAAGTCTTACCCATGCCTGTGGCCAACACCACTAATCCTTTAGATTGCTTCGCTAAACGTGTTTCTGCTAAGGCAATTAAGGCTTCTGCTTGGGCAGAATTAGGTACTGGTTCTTCTGGCTCTACTTCATGAACGTTAGCTAAAGGCGGTTTAAACAATTTACGCTTTTGGGCATAGTCGTTGATAAATTTATCGGTTAGTTCAATTGATTGAGAATGATTAAAAATCTGCAAAAACTGCTCACGGATATAGCTAAATTCTTTAGGATCTTGATCCGGTATTAAATCGTGGCGCAAGCACCATTCAAATGCGTGGGTAAATGCCGCTTTACTGATGTTATTTGATCCAATAAAGGCACACCCTACATCTGTCTGTCCTGTTTGTTGCTGGACAAAAATATAGGTTTTCATGTGAAAGCTTTGATGATTTTTGCAGGTAAATATTTTGGTTTTAGCGCCGCGAGATTGCAAAATCATTAAATGGCGTAGAGCAACCGGATCGGTAATCAAAAGATAGTCAGAAGTGACAATTGAAATGCTGGCATTGCGCTCTAGTGCATCGGATAAGGCATCAAAAATTAAATCCAGTCCCGATTGTTGAATGAACGAAACCGACATTTCAATACTGGTTGCGCGGTTGATTGCTTGTTGTAACTTGGGTAAAAAAGGATCATCCAAGCCACCGCTGGTTAATACAGGTCCTTCTGCTAACTTCATTGTTGTATCTCTACTTTATTGCTTTGATTAAGATGGCATTGAGCCACTTTTCATTTTCACGGCCAGGGCGCACATCTGCGGTCACCCAAGTCTGGTTAATGATTAAATTTGTTTGTTGTAACCATTGCTGCAACCGTGTCTCATCAGCATCGGTAAAAAAACGGCCATCATGAATTCGCTCCTGATCGCCATATTTAAACGAGCAATAAAACACGCCACCATCTACCAGTGTATTGGCCAAAATAGCAAAGGTGTTGGGTAGGTCAGTGGCGGCAACATGCAGTAATGAAGCGCAAGCCCAAATGCCAGCAAAGCGTGGTTGCTGCTCAAGCTGCTCAAACTGACAAACACTGACAGACTGGCCAATGTATTTTGAGGCGGCTTTGGCTAATTGGGCACTGGCGTCAATAGCGGTCACATTATAGCCCAAACCAATAAATGCTTTACTGTCACGGCCAGAACCACATCCCGCATCTAATATGCAGCTGCCAGAGGAGAGATGATGTACAAAAGGTTGGTACAATTCACTCATATCTGCATTGACGGTTGATTCAAAAAAGTCTTGTGAATGTTGGTCGTAGAATTCGATGGTGGACATGAATAAGCCTATGATTAATATTGTTTAAGTTTATCTACAATCTTGCGTTTATGATTGTCTCAAGAGTTTACTTTTTGAATTTGGAAGCTTTGTTAACATCCCAAATAAGCACTTAATAATCGACTTGCTGAATCACCTTTATAGCCACTTCTCCACGGCCTTTTTTAGACGGTACTCGATGTCCGGTGTCGGCGTTGGTTTTCATTGTTTGAATAAACTGATTCATTTTCGGCCCAATGCTGATGTGCAAAGATCGATTTCTACCGTAGTAATACAGGCGATCAAACTTAATATTTTCACAAATCCACAGTGCGACTTGCTGCATATCGACTTGTTTGCCGTCATTGTTCTCGTTATGGCTGTCGAGCAAGGTGAAGTCGCATGCTGCGCCTAAACGGTCGCAGATAATTTTTTGATTTTGATTGAGTTCATGGGAGCAATGTTGATCAAGCTTTGGCGCTATGTGCGGATTGCGATTTTTAGCAATTTTTCTCACCAGCTCTGGAGAGCAGAACCCATATGTCAGACGCAAGGGGCCAAATTGATCGACGATGGGGTCAAGTATTTGGGTGGCGAGTAAACTGAGGGCGCGCCAAGTGTCTGGTTGCAATGGCAGATTTTCAATTTGATGTTCGATAGCCGTTGAACCGCAGTTTATTAACGCTGCGTAGGTAAAATAGCGGCTCGCTTTGCCATTGATATTATAGGTAAACAATCATCATCCATTATCTGTGTTCAATTGGGGGTAACAATACCGTGTATTGATTACGCTGACTAGATTGAACTGCTAATCACGATGATAAACCTATGAAATTGTGATTGAGAATGAACATAATCAACAGTGTGCGGCTGCCATCGCTAAATGCTATAAGCCTGAAAAACGCTGAGTAGAGGCTTGTAACGGATTTATCGATGTGGTCAGTAAAAGAATGAGGTGTTCAAACTCATTTTTGAACATAAAAGGCTTAGCGCTAAAGCGTTAGAGGACAACCTATGGGGTTGATGATAGTTGATGATAGTTGTTGCTAGCTATTAATAGTGGGTGTTGATAATCGATCCGGTCGCAATTGGGTTTTTTAGTTCAATTGTTGTGGGGATTTTAGATTATTTCACCTTAACGCAAGATGATAAACCGTTATTTGTTACGAGCTCTAAGGTGTATCGATGCACATGTGCTGCCCGCGGAGGATACGATTGTGATAATCATTTCTTTTATCAAAAATAAACTTTTTCAACATTATTCAATAAGTGATAAAAACTAAATAGCACGCATAATGTAAGCATCGCGATCATGCAATGTGATCAAACTCAATAAGACACCACAAGCAAAGTGTTATAGTAACACACTGAGTTTGTTGGCAATTATTCAATACGATGTTCAGTAAAAATGAATCGATAATTTTCAATGTATTGATGTTAAGCGAATATATGTTAAAGGATTTACGATTAGGCATAGCAATAAGCTTAAGTTTCTTATTGTTTTTGCCCTCCTAAATGCGGTTGCAGCAAATCAAACCAGAGCCTCTGCTAGTGAAATAGCACTTTTGTCAGAGCAGCTAAAAGAATTGGTTGATCAATTTACGATTTAACTATGTTTTATTGATAATGATGCGCGCCTCTGTGATGCGCTTTTTTATCTTTCTTAACCGTTCTTAGTCTGATTGTCTGCAAGTCAATTAGATTAGAGGAAATTGATATTTTTGACCTTATCACCCCGATATCATATTGGATATTGACCACCTTATGGTTGGTTATTGTCGGCATTTGTCTGCTAAAAAATAGACAATTATCAACCCTTGATGGAGCTGTTGGCGGAATGGTTGCCGTTCTCCTTATTATCCTTGGCATTGATGCCGTCAGGGCCATCATTGAAAGTGTCTATTTGGGGTTGTATTTTACCTCACTGTACGGGCTGATCCCAAAAGCTATCAACGAGCTGTTGTCGCAACCCTCTTGGCTCATTATTCCCCAATTAATCAATGTTGCTGCTGGCTTGCTGGTCATCTGGCTTCTCCTCAAGCGTTGGTTACCAAGCGAGCTGGGTGAACGCGAAGAAACCTTGCGCGCTCTTGAGAAAGCGAAAACAGCATCCGTTAATAACGAAAGGTTGTTTACCTCAATTTCTAATTGTGTAACCGACGGCTTTATTTTTGCGGACCCAGACCGCCGAATTATATCGATAAATCAGGGAATGGAACTTTTGTTAGGGTATCGCTCTGATGAGCTTGTTGGGAATACCACATCGATTATTTATGCCAGCAATGAAGAATATGAGCGACAAGGTCGAATGTATTTTAATCTCGCCGCTGGAGAGAAACTCAAACCTTATGAAGCCAACTACCGCCACAAGGACGGCGGGATCGTTGTTGGCGAAACCAGTCGAATTATGATTAAAGATGTTGATGGCCAAATTCAGGGCTATATGGGCTTCATTCGGGATGTCACCGACCGCAACAAGACCGCGATGAAATTACAGGCGAGTGAGGCGATACTGTCCCACCATGTTCAAAATACTCCGCTCGGGTACATTTCATGGGATCAACACTCAAAATGTATTGAGTTGAATAAATCAGCCGAAGCCATATTCGGCTACTCTGCCGATGAAGCTAGGGGGCGTTCGCTATTAGATTTATTGGTGCCTGAAAAAAATAGAAACGATATCAAAAATGTCTGTAAGTCATTGTCAGAAAACAATGATTATTCAATAAACATCAATGAAAACATGACAAAAAATGGTCGGAGCATTATCTGTGAATGGCACAATACACCAATTGTCGGTGACCGCGG